>Ga0209084_1000764_pt1 | contig 29418 bp, 44 predicted proteins | sample C_130820_MF_Meta_FD_187309 | JGI IMG/M metagenome (GOLD analysis project Ga0209084, IMG submission 187309) | Freshwater microbial communities from Lake Croche, Canada to study carbon cycling - C_130820_MF_MetaG (SPAdes) (version 2) | ecosystem: Environmental > Aquatic > Freshwater > Lake... | reverse complement strand
TGGCCCGACACCACGGAGGAATTCTGTGGGGTCACTTTGCGTTTTCATGGGGTTTCTCTCCAAAACCCATGGCTTTGACCAACGCCGAAATCGGCCTCGCTTTAGGCGTAACCGCGCAGCGTATTTCAGCGCTTCGAAAGGACGGTATGCCGACTGACTCCATCGACGCGGCCAAGGCGTGGCGAGAAGCCCGGGCTGGCGTGCAACGTGCACGGGCACCGCAACCCGCACCGGCTCAGCTCGATGATGGTACGCTGGCCGACACCATCCAACAGCACCGTGCCCTGGTCGGTCGGGCTCGCGGCGTCTGGCAGGCGGCGATGGAACAGGGTGATCCGAACGGACCCAAATATCAGACGAGTTATAATCAGTCGCTGAAGACGCTCGTCGCTCTCGAAGAGGAACAGGAACGCCGACTCATCCTGGCTAAGGACTACATCTCGTCGAAGGAAGCAGCCGAAGCCATGCGTGAACTTGCGTCGGGCGTGGTGAACCGTCTCGACAAACTTGCGCTCGACGTGGCTGAAGGGTGCAACCCCGAGAACCCCGCCAAGGCCGTCAAGGTACTCGACGCTTGGGTCCGCCGCGTGAAGGCTGAACTCTCCGCCGTCGATGAACAAGAGTGAATTGCTCCGCATCGGTCGTGACGTGCTGAAGCCTTCGGACTCGGGCGACATCGTCGACTGGCTGGAGGACAACGTGCACGCCATCCCTGACTCACCGATGCCCGGGCCGTTCCGATCGGAGCGCACGCCGTGGATTTCGGAGGCGCTGCGCATTGCAGCCGATCCCGAGACCAAACTCCTGACCATCCTCGCCAGCATCCAGTCGGGCAAATCTCTGTTCGCTCGCCTGTTCACTTGCCATATCATCGCCAACGCTCCGGGCCCGACGATGGTGCTCCAGGCTACGGACCCCGAGGCCAAGGACTTCGCTCTGCGTTACCTTCGCCCGGTGTGGGCCAACTGTCCGCCGGTTAAAGCCCGCATCTCGCTCGACGACATGGACCGTTCCACGACGACGGACTTCGACCGCATGACTCTCTACTGTCGCGGCATCTGGAACGAGGCGAACCTTCAGCGCCTGTCGCTACGCTACACCATCGCCGACGAGTGCTGGATGAGCCCGCCCGGTCACTTGGCCGAACTGAGCGCGCGTGTCACGGCGTTCGGCTGGATGGGCAAACGCATCTTTATGTCTCAGGGTGGAAAGGCGTGTCAGGAGTTTCATCAGCTGCACGAAACGACCGACCAACGCGACTGGAACTTCCGCTGCCCGAAGTGCGACCACCTTCAGCCCTGGGTATGGGAGCAGATCAGGTTTCCCGAGGACGCCAAGGTCAGCGGGTCATGGGACTTGCACAAGGTGAGCGTCGGCACGACCTACGAGTGCGCCTCCTGCCGGGCCTTGCTCCCTGACACCAACGCCACGCGCATCGAAGCCAACGCCCGCGGCACGTTTATCGCCACCGCCGCGTCGGTCAACGCCGGGCACATCGGCCTGCACTGGAACGCCCTTGCAACTATGAGCTGGGGCGAGCTTGGTGTGCTGATGCTCAAGGCCAAGGAGTCGGTCGACCAATACGGCGACGACAACGCACGGATGCAGTTCAAACAGAAGCGGCTGGCGATGCCTTGGTCAGAAGAGGGAGGCGAGATGGTCAGCACCGCCGAGTCGGCGAACTACAAGATGGGCGACGCGTGGGACGCCGAGGCCATGATCTCGCCGAAGGGCCGCGTCATCGAGCAGACGGACGCACCGCAGGGGAGCATCCCGTTCCGCACGATGGGCGTCGACGTTCAGCGTGGTCACTTCTGGGTAGTCGTAAGGCGCTGGGCTAAGACCGGGCATAGTCGGCTCCTAACCTTTGCCCGCATCGAGACATGGGACAACGTCGAAGCGTACGCCAAACAGTACGCGGTCCACGCGGCCATGGTCTTCGTCGACTCCGGGGACAACACCTCCGAGGTCTACCGCGAGTGCGCCAAGCGTAACTGGAAGACGGCCAAAGGGTCGGGCTCTGAAGACTTTGCGGTCACTGATCGGGACGGGAAGACAAGCCGACGCTACTATTCCGAGAAGCAAGCCATCGTCGTGCCTGGCATCCCGCAACGTGCCATCCTCGTCTCGCACTCCAACCTCGCCGGCAAAGACCTTATGCACGGCCTTCGTGCACGTAAGGTCTGGACCTACGCTCTCGACGCCGACCCCGAGTACGTCTCTCAGCTGAACTCCGAAGTACGCATCAAAGACCGCCGCACGGGCAAGGCTCACTGGATACTTCCCCAGGGAAGGAAGGACAACCACGCACTAGACTGCGAAATCCTCGCCCTGTTAGCCGCCGTCCGTTGGGGTATCGCTGGTAGGGAAACTACCGAAACCGACTTGCCTCAGAGCGGAACATGATAACTCTATCTGCAAGGGTGCGTCGTTCGATGTTGCAAGACGGAAGAAGCTTGTGGCGTGGGTCGTTCGGCGCACCCCCATCTTCGTTCCAATTTGAGCATAACTACAATGAGCTCTGGAATCTTTCTCGGACTGACGGAGTGCGAACTCCTCGACATCAAGGCCAAGGCTCTTGCTATGATTATGGAGGGTAAGACCCTCATCAGTTACAGTGACAGCGGTTCGTCCGCCAGTCGCCAGATGGTCATGCCAGCAAAAGAAATGCTCAGCGAGGCCATGTTCGCTCTAAGCCGCCTCGACCCGCAGACCTACGGACGCTCCATCACGACCATCTCGACGTCGTGGGCTACGCGCCGCGATTAATCTATGGCCCCCCGCAAGACCAAAGTCCCCACTGTCAGCCTCCGCAAGCCCGTGCTCAAGGCCGCGGCTGATGCGCCTACGCTCAAGCCACAGGCCGCTGTGATGGATAACGGAATGGGTGGAGGTTTGGGCAACGGTTACTCTGGCTGGCAGAGCACGATGTTCTCGAACGCTCGCCGTGCCATCTTTGGCCGTGCACCGGGCGACCTACGTCAAGACCTGACGCCGTGGAACCGCATGGCGATGATGCGCAAGTGCCGATGGGCCGAGCGCAACAGCGGACTCTTCAAACAGATTCTGGCCGACATGGTGCTCTACGGAGTGGGCGACGGCATCAAGCCGCAGTCCCACGCAAGCACCCCTGATATGCAGGAGACCTACGAAGCCTACTTCGCCGAGAAGGCTAAGCGCATCGACATCACGAACCGCTTCTCATTCTATCAGGCCCAGGCTATCCTCCTCCGCGGTATGATCCGTGACGGTGACTCGTTCGCCGCCAAGGTACGCAACGGCGCCGGCGAAGCCAAGATTCAGCTGATGGAAAGTCACCGCGTAGGAAACCCGCTCGACGAGAATGTGGTTATCCCTGGTTCCCACGACGGCATCGTTTTTGGACCCTATGGTGAATATGTAGCGGTGAATGTCTACAAGTCGGACGGCGGCAACCGCCAGATTCTGGCTCAGTCCATGATGCACGTCGTCGACCACGAGTACGCATCCGGGGCCCGTGGCATTCCGCTGCTCCAGCACTCTATCAATTCCATCCAAGACGAGATGGAAATCCTCGCCCTCGAGAAGCAGGGCGTAAAGGACAACGCTGACGTCACCCGCGTGATCACGAAGCAGGGCGGCATCCTAGACCAGGATACGGCCAACGAGCTCGGGGCCCTGAACACCTCCTCTTATTCCTCCATCGCCAACACGATGGGCGGAAAACTTCTGGTGCTTGACCAAGGCGAGGCCCTGACCTCCCACATGAGCAACCGCCCGAACCCGACCTTTACGGGTTTCCTTCAGGCGCTTGAACGCGACATCTCGCAGGGCGTACTACCTTACGAGTTCGTCGGCGACTCCTCCAAGCTCGGCGGCGCAACGGTCCGTCTTATTACGGCCAAGGCTGGTCGCGTCTTCTCGAAGTATCAGACCATCATCATCGAGCAGTTCTGCGTCCCGACGTGGGGCTACATCATCGGGCAGGGCATCGCTGACGGCGAGATTCCTGATGACCCGCAGTGGGCCTCCGTCTCTTGGACGACACCAAAGAGCGTGACGGTCGATGCTGGCCGCGAAGCCGCCAACGATCGTGCCGACGTTGAGATGGGCCTCCTCTCCATGTCTGAGCTCTACGCCCAACGCGGCCTAGACTTCCGCACCGAGATGCAGAAACGGGCCTCTGACATGGTCTATATCCAAGACCTTTCAAAGACCTACGGTATTCCCTTCGAGCTGCTCTTCCGTCCATCCAATACGCCAGTCGGAACGGTTGACCAAGTCGACCAATCCGCCCCGGCTCCTGATGCCAACCTTTCCGAATAACTCTATGCGCTTCCTCACCAATGGCCTCTCGGGCCGCGAGCCCCTCCTCATCGACCCGACTAAGGCTAAGGATCACGCTGTCCTCGCCGAGAAGTTTGGCTTCACCGATATGCTTGCGCAGCTCTTCGGCACTGCCCCGCAGCCCTACGTCGTCGACGGCATCGGCGTCATCCCGATCGTGGGCGTCATCGGCAAGGGCCTCTCCCCGATGGAAAAGATGATGGGCGCGGTCGACGTTAACGACATCTCCAACGCGGTCGACGCGTTCGCCTCTGCTCCCGAGGTCACCAGCATCGCCCTGCAAATCTCCTCCCCGGGTGGCACGGTAACCGGCGTCGAGGAACTCGCCAACAAGGTCCGCAACCTCAAGAAGCCTACCATGGCCTACACGGACTCCGAGATGGCATCAGCCGCCTATTGGATTGGTTCGGCTGCTGACCGCGTCGTCGCCTCGCCCTCAGCGACCGTCGGCTCGATTGGCGTATACCTCGCCATCCCAGACTATTCCAAGGCCGCCGAGATGGCTGGTATCAAGATGGTCGTCCTAAAAAGCGGAAAGTTTAAGGGGGCTGGAATCGAAGGTACGTCTCTTAACGCCGACCAGATCAGCAACCTTCAGGCCTCGGTCGACGAAATCCACGTCGAGTTTAAGGCCGCCGTGAATATGAAGCGCAAGATGGTGCAGGCCGACTCCATGGAAGGCCAGACCTTCTCCGGTAAGCAGGCCTCCCAGAACGGCCTCGTCGCCGCGCTTTCTGACTCTTTCACCGAAGCCCTGGTTAAGTTTGCTGGCTCGACCTCCGTAGTTCCGACCGCCGTGCACGCCTTCGCCAAGGGTGGCAAGGCCATCAGCCTTCTTAAGCCTAAGGCCTCCGACATCGAAGAAGAAGTGCTCGCACTCCTCTCCCCGCGTCAGCGTGAGATGATTGATGGCTATATGGACGTAGAAGAGACCTTCGGTATGTTTGAGCAAGGCTCAGGTCCTGAAGGCGCTCACTACGTCGCCGCATCGCCCTTCGGCGCTCAAGGCTTACTCTGCCAGAACTGTGTTTTCTACCGAGGCCCTCGCGGCTGTGGCCTTGTCGCTGGCGACATCGACCCGAACGGAATCTGCAAGCTCTGGGTCATCCCTGGGTCGCTCGTCAAAGAGTAAGCACGCTGAAGCCAAGGTCGAGCAACTTGACAAAGCCTCGGCTGTTTCCAACTCCCGCAAACTCAAGATGACCATCGAAGAACAATTGCTCGAAGCCTCGGCTGCCCTCTCGGGCCTCACCGCCGAACGCGATGACCTCCGTGCCACCGTCGAGAAGCTCACCGTCGGCGCCGCCGCGGAACTCGAAAGCCTGAAGGTCGAAGCCTCCGTCAAGGACGCCTCCATCGCCAGCCTCACCGAAGTCGTCAAGACCATCGAAGCCGAAGCCGCCGCCCTCAAGGTCGCCGCTCTCGAAGCTGAAGCCACTAAGGTCAGCGCCTCCAAAGAGGCCGCTAAGATTGCCGCGTCTGTCGGCGTCACCCCGGTTGCCCTTCCCCAGGGCGACGGTGCTCCTGCCGAGGCCGTCAATCACTACGTCGCTTTCATGGCCCTGCCTGTCGGGTCCAAGGAACGCAACGCCTACTTTGAGGCCCATCGCTCCGCGATCATCAAGGCCTCTATCTAATTTCCCTCAACCCTACCCAATCCTAACTATATAATAAAATGGCCAACTCGATTACCGCCGCGCCTAGTGTGCTGGCAGCTGGTGTGCTTAGTGCTCTCCAGAACAAATTGCCCGTACTTTCGGGTATCTCGTCAGTCTTCTCGGCTCGTCCCGGCTCGTCCGGCATGAGCATCACCGTGCCCCTCATCGGCACGTCCACCGCGTCTACGTTCTCGACTGGTGGCTACCTCACTGGCGATGATGCAACTGTCACCCAGACCGCCGTCACCCTGGCTCACTACAAGATTTCCAGTCGATTCACCCCTTCGAACCTGAAGGACTACGGCGCTGACTTCTTCGTGAACAACTTCGTCCAGACCGCCTCCATCGGTCTCGCCCAGAAGGTCATGGATGTCATCAACGCTCAGATCACCAACGCTAACTACAGCGTGTCGACTGTCTCTGGTGCCGACCTCTCCTACCTCGAACTCGTCGCCGTCCAGAAGACCCTCGACGACGCCAAGGCCCCGAGCCCTCGCTTCGCCGTCCTCAACAGCACCTACATCGCTGGCCTCCGCTCTGACACGACCATCGTTGGCAACAACGTCCTCGGCGCTCAGATCATCCGTGATGGCGACCTCGGCATCATCGCCGGTGCCCGCGTCTACCAGTTTGCCAACCTCGCTACCAACTCCGAAAACTTGGCAGGATTTGTGGCAGGCCCAGACGCAATCGCGTTTGCCTCGGCCCTCCCAGATTCCGAAGGCATCCCCGGCTTCGATGTCTCGAACGCTACGGACGCCAACACGGGCCTCGGTGTTCAGGTGCTCGTTGGCATGGAGCAGTCAGGCTTCATGAACGTCACCGCCACGCTGCTCTTCGGTTGCGCTGTCGGTCGCGCTACCTCCCTCGTCCGCCTCAAGACCGCTTAATAGCGGCCAAGGCTACGAACTTAAGGGGCTCAGTAATGGGCCCCTTTTTTGTGCCTAGTTCCCAAACGGGGCATTGATAGGATGAGCCTCTACGCTGACTTTCTCGCTGACGCAAAAGAGATGATCGCGGACTTCGGCGTGGCCGGAACCGCCAACTCTGGGGCCATTACCTTCCAGTGCCTCATCTCTGACCCCGCCGTCATGACCGTCCTCGAAGCAGGGGGGTATTGTGAGCGGACCCAGTACTCGGTCAGGATGCCAGCCGTAACGGCCTCCTGGACCCTCCCAGATGGGTCTACGGGGTCATCGGCGGCCCTACTGTCGGCAGGTGTCCCCATCGCCAGCTTAGGCCAGGGCAAGAAAATCGTCACTGGCGGGAAGACCGTCCGCATCACGACCCAGACCTACAAGCCCGGTTCGGCATGGATCACGCTCGTCGTCATCGACGACAACCAGTAAAGCCGTGGTGACGGTTAACATCCCGCCTAAGTCGCTGTCCGAGTTCAACGCGCAGCTGACAAGGGTAGCCAAGGAAATTGGCATGGATGCTCAGAGCATGGTGGCAAAACAGGCCATGCTTATCTGCGCCGACATGGCGACCTTTACGCCAGGGATGCCCAAGGGTGGGGGCCAAGGTTTGTCAAAGGATGCCAAGGCTGCCGGAGAAGGCGCCGTAGCCGGGGACATCCGTAAAATCTTTATCGCAGTAGGCGACCGTAACATCAGCAGCCAGAAGGCAATCGTCTTCCAGAACCTAGCTCACGCCACCCAGACCAACAATCGCCCGCTTTTTGATAAGATTATTAAAAGGTCCCGCATCGAGACTCTCCGCTTCTCGCCAATCATGACTAAAATCTTGAACGACCAGAACTATGACAGGGCGTTCTTGAAGGCCAAGAACTACCTTGCACGCGTCCCGCTTAAAACAAATGAGTACGGCTTTGAATACGCAAAAGACCTGCGCTCACATCACAACCGCGTCAAAGCAAAGTTCGGCGGACGTATCGGCAGGGACCAGCATATTGGCGAACCGCGTCTCTTGGTTGAGTCGAAACAAGAGCTTGATGCCTATATCAAGGAACGTCAGGCCGCCGTCGGTCGGACGAAGGCTGGCTGGCTTCGTGCGCTGAACATGATCCCAAAGCCGATGCGTGCCAATGTCGCCAGCGGTAACTTCGGTGCCAAGCTGCGGAATGCCGGATGGATTGCCCGTCACGGCGGGTCGGGTCAGGCCACGGCCACCTATACCGACAAAAATGCACAGGTAACCATTCAGAACTTTATCGGTAATATCAACGCCATCGCGGTAAAGGCTGACACTATGGCCTTAGCCCTAGGCAACCGCGTCAAGCAGATGGAGGCCGACCTGAATCAACACATCGCCCGCACCAAGCGGAAGATGGGCCTCTGATCACTTGTCCCCGCGCACTCGGACAAACACCGGGTGACGCAGGGAACCTTGTGGGGTCTTCATCTGGAAGTCTACCTCGGCGGTCTGGCCGATAAGCTGAGAGCGATCGGCGAGCAAGGTAGAGCGAGTGGCGTTGTCCATGCCCGTTCCGACGCTGACTAGGCGACGCCCGCAGCGCACGACGATATGGCCTGCCATCCCAGCGCACTTGCCCGTGCCTTCGACCACGTCCACAATCTCGGCGTCAGTAGTGTCGACGTCCTTGACCTTAAGCCAAGCCCTGGAGCGGATGCCGTAAGAGTAGCCGGCGGTCGTGTCCTTCACCATGGCACCCTCAAAGCCCTCGGAGGTAAAGCGGACAAAGGCTTCCTCTGGGGTGCAGGAGACGCTCGGGATGAGCAGGAGGGAGGTAGGGTAGGACTGGGCAAACAAAGCCTCCAGAGAAGCACGGCGGGTGCTGTAATCGCCATACACGGAGGGAAGGTCGAACAGCCAGACTCGGGCATCGTTGGCAGAGCGGTCAGAGCGAAGGGCGCCGACCGAAGTAAAGAACGACTTACCGGATACGGCCTCGCCATCGAGAGACCAGACGCCAGCCTTGCCAGTCAGGAGGTCGAGTACCTCGTCGGCCAGATGGTCGAGGGAGGGCATAGGGTTGCCGTTGCGGGTCTCAAAGCGGACGTTGCGGGTGGACAGGTCCGCAGTGATCAGGACGCGTAGGCCGTCGACCTTGGGCTCGCAGACATAGGACGCGGGCGCCTCGCCGGCATACAGGCGGGCCAGCATGGCTCCGTGTCGGGCCTTGGGCGTGCGGGTCTTAGGCTGACGCGGAACCATATCCTCGAATATGGCGAAGAAGGCGGCTAAGACTGGGTCCTGTGGGCAGAGCATTAGTGGAACGACCCGAGTAAGCCACCCCCTGCCCCGTCAGTCAAGCCCCTTTCCCTACCAAAGACGGCAATGGTACAATGGGAACGAAAAGTATCAGGCACATCGTGGAATCCACCGTCGCAACTTACCTCTCGACCCAGACTGGGCTGACCACCGTCACGTTCCTGACCGGGGACAACAACGCCACGCAGACCCTGCCCAAGGCCGTGGTACTCTGCGAAGCCGCCCGGGCACCGTCCGACCTACCGGAGGGCGAAGGCAACTTCAGCTGCTCGGTTCGCATCACGCTCTTCTCTAACGCCGACGACACGACCCTTGCCGATCACCGCCTTCGTTGTGCCGCTTTGTCCGGCAATATGCGTGACCTGACCTCCATCAAGGCGGCCTTCACGGCCACCGGCGACGCGACCTGCTATGACGTGACCATGCAGTCCGAAGACGAGGGTATCGATGAGCGCTCCTGGGCGACTGCGTTCAGCTTCGACATCTTGACCGTCTTCCCCGCGTAAGGTTACCAAACCGAGCATATTCAAATGGCCGCCATCTCTAACGGAACTACCTGTATCTACGGAATTGCCAACGGTACGTTCGGCAACCTTTTCGTCCAGTCCTACAGCCTCTCGTCCTCCTTCAACGCTGAAGCAACAGTGGTCGATGAGACGGGCCTGACCAAGACTCACCGCCTCGACGATCGCAAATCGGAGTTGACCGTGGAAGGCATTGCAAAAACCGCAACTATCCCGGTCCTCGGCGCAACCCTTAGTTTTACGCTTAACACTGCTTCGGCTTACCCATCAGGCTCGGCTTCGGTTTCGTTCACGGGCACGATTACCAAGATTGACGACAAGGGCCAGAACAAAGGTTTTACCTCAGTCTCTATCACGGCTATCGATTACGAAGGCATCACACCTGCCTAATTGACTTAGCCCCAAGTGGGCTACACTAGGCGGCATGGACAAACGGTTCCTTGACGCCTTTATCGACCCAGCACCTTTTAAGCTGTTGGGTCGTTCCCTTTATCCTTGGTGTCTTAAGTACCGGGTGCGCCTAATGGCCTTCGACTCGCCGCTGGTGACCGGCTCTCGCGGCATCACTCCTGCCGACCTTATATTTGCCTGCCAAGTATGCGCTGAGGAACCCCTGGGCGACATAGGCTGGCGCGATCAGATGAGGATGCTGAATCTATCCCGCCGCCCTGCAAAGTTTGAGCAACTGCTCAAAGCCTTTTCAGGCTATATTCTTGTGCATGACTGGCCAAAGTTTTGGCAGCAAACTAAGAAGACCAGCGGTGGGAGCAAGGGCGTGCCTTGGCCGTTGAGTATCGTCGCAAACCTTATCACTAACGGCATTGAAGAAAAGCGCGCATGGGAGATGCCGGAGTGCCAGGCCATCTGGCTTAACTCCGCCCTGGCTATCTCCAAGGGTGCAGACGTGGCGATCATGTCGCCCGAAGAGGAAGCCTTCATGGCCGAAGAAGAAGCCAAGGATGCCGCAGCGCCCGCTTCCAATCCTGCAAAGGTAACCCCTTAAGCAATGTCCCAAGATTTGACAGTCAATGTAAAGACGACCTCGGATGTCCCCGAGGCGATGGAGCGTGCAAAAAACGCTGTAAAAAGTTTTAATGCACAAATCGAAGGTATTGGCAATAAGTTTGGCAACTCGTTTCAATCTATTTTCCTATCATACCTTGGACCAATGGCGCTTGTTGGCGCTGTTATTGCGTTTATTGGTAATAAGATTGCAGAAAATCAGAAGAAGCAAGATGATGCTAATCAAGCCGCTATTGATGGCACTAATGAATTAATGTCCGCTGAGGATAGATATTGGGCTAATAAACGAAATAATGAGGCTCAAGCCAAGAAAGACCCTGAACAAGCAAAACTTAAGCGCGAACAAACAACCAGAGAATTTTTGCAAGAAGACCCAAGAGGAAAACAAATAACTATTGAAGCAGGTGAACGAGCCGGTTATTTTGGTCGTAGCATTCTTTTTGGTGCAAAGGATCCAGCTAAAGACTTAATCGCTCAGAAACAAGTTCAAGACCTCATCGATCAGGACATGAAGAATAACCCTGAAGCTGGCGTAAATGCCGCCGATACAATAAAGGCTCAAACGGCCGCCCAAAAGGCAAACGACGATGCAGACAAAGCCAAAGGCACAAGCTTTAAAGGCCCCGAAGGTTTCTCGAATGTCGTCGGCGTTGGCGCTAACCCGGTCATGGAAGCCATGACCTTGCAGCTTGAAGAATCTCGCAAGCAGACCGCCCTGCTTGAAGCGATTGCCCGTACTGATTTGGGTCTTGGCGTCCCGGTCGATTACACGAAATCGACTGACTCTAGTCCTTCTCGCTCCTCTATGCTTAGAGGCAAATAATTTACCAACTGATCATAACTAACTCATGGCTATTGTAATTAACGGCAACGATTTAACCACCGCCCTGCTACAACCAGGCTGGACAGTAACGGCTGACGGCTTCGGCCTAAACACGTCTACGACCGTCTTTAAAATAGACACTACCTTCGAAATCGATACTTTCGTTACTAAAGGCAACCCCCACCCGGATACAGCTTACTCATACCTTAAACTCGACAAGTGGAAAGTCAGTTGGGACTCATTAAACATTGGAACGCTTACTGTTGACTATGTCGGCATTGATACGGCTTTTAATAGTGGCAATCGAACTAAGCCAAACACCTCCTCGGCTAACGGCCTGACGACTGAAAACATTTCCGCTCACCCAAACTTCTTTACGGCAGCAGGTGGCTTTACGACCGGACCCATTGCCGGCACAAGTTACACTCAGTCCGACCTCGGGCCCTTAGTGGAGATTAAAAATCCAGCCGACTACGTCACTCAAATTGTTAATCTCAATACGGTTATCATCTCCAAGAAACAGTCCTATGTCGGAAACAATGGCGCTTGCTTTGAGAGCTCAACAGGTGGACGTTTCATTGGCTTTGTGAACCCGGCCTATCCTAATTTTTACGGCAAGAACAATTACCTAAGTAGGACTACAAGCTACTCGGGAGTTATGTATACAAAACTTTTAGGAGATGTTCAAGCTCTTCTTGCGCTGCTTAATAGTGCAACATCCACAAACTCTTGGGGCATATATCAATTACTTCCTGCGTGGGCTCCTGTTGGTGTTGGCAGCGGAGGAGGGAATATGAACCTTTTATCGCAAGCAAACGTCGAAGAGTTTGGATCACTATATAAAGTAATGTACGAAATCCGCTATTCGGCCGTTGGCTGGCACTCTTCAGTTTACGCTAACATCTAAGTCATGACCATCCAACCCGGTAACGGTTATACGTTCGCATCGTCCAGCCAGGGCACGTCGCTTAACATCGACACGCCATGGACTCCGCCCATCGGCGACGCGCTAGTCTTTGCTCCACAGTTAGCTTTAAACTTTTCTTCTTTGCCTGAGCAGTTGGTAACCGCCGTAGGTACCGGGGCTCGCCCATCTCCGTTTGAATGTCAAATTATCAGCATCAACGGACTGCGTTACCTGCAGATCGCTGTCGGGGCCATCAACTACACGTCGAGCCTGATGCCGGAAATATATCAAGGAAATGACACCCGAATCATGCAGGCTTACGCAAACAAGGTACAAATCTGTCCCAGTGGTATGCGTACCTATGGCGACCCATACCCAATTTACCCTGATGGTGACCCGACCTATTCTTTGACTTGGTGGATGGAAGACGGTGGAGGTTATCTGTTAAGTGACACTTCAAACCCAATAGGGCTAGTCGCATTTAAATGGGATGTGGCTGTAGGAGTTTCACCGTTCTCTTCATCCTCAGTTGTCAACACTGGCCTCCCGACTCTGGCGCTGATTGCCAGCACGAACACCACCGATTATAATAAGATAGCCGTCGACCCAGGTCCCTCGACTTACGTTCAAACAATGAACGTACAGAAAATGAGTGGGTACGATGCCGCGTCAACGGGTTTAGACAACGACTGGGGCTACGGTCACACCTCCTGGCTAAACCCTAGGAAGTTAGGTTATAATTACAAGGCCATCGCTACAATCACCCCTTCGTCCAACACGTTTGCTATGTCAGGAAGCATTGAGCGCGTTGGCATACCGCTCATTCAAAACCAAATTCAGCACATTAGTCTTATCGGTGAAGCATCAGGCGGTGCTGCTTACATCAGTTGCGCAGGGCATACTTCGGTTATACCCTTCCCGGTCACGACATTCTGGAGCGCAAGCGTACCTGTTTACTCTGACGAGCTGACGATGGCAGCGTGCCTTAGTTCTATACCTGCAATTACACTTACAATTGATGACGTCCCTACCGTGGTTTCGCTTGCGGGTAACGTTGAAGTCAGCCGTACAACGGAGGGCTCATATTACGTCACTTTCTGCAATGAATTAGCAGGTCTCAATCTGCCTCAACTTACTTTCAATACGGCTAGCGTTACTCATTATAATTACAAGTTCACCATTACGCAGTACCATACAGGTAGCATTGACCTAATTACGCCAACGCAGACCGGCATGGTTCAGCTGCGCAACGTCATAGGAGAGGACGAAGCCGAAGATCCATATAACGTCAACAAGACGGCCAGCTGGGACCAGATTGCAAACAAGGCGCAATGCGTAGCCTGTACGGACTTCTCGGGTGATGTTATAACAGGCGGTATGTTTAATGGTACCGGAGCCACGGCTTACCCAGTGCTTTACGATGGAGGGGAAATTACCTCCGAGCCAGGTACACCACCTTTCACGGTCTATCAGGGCTCCGCGTCCGGCAAGTGGCTCGTTCAACCCGGCACGCTCAACGACTACGTTCCCGACAATATGGAGTCAGAGATTACGGCCTCAAGCGGCATGATTTACCTTAAGATATCCAACACGGATGGAACCTTACCGGGCGATACGCTTACCATTGAGACGGCGGCGTCGACGCCAACAGACTCAGACACGTTCGGTTACATAACTCTGGCCGAGATTACGTCGGCTACCACGGCCAATCAGTTCGTCTCGGGATCACTCTGGTCGGAACGTCACAAGTTCACGGAGCCAGATACGGCTATGTATTACTTCTACCGCGTTTAAAACATGGCTACTGAAGTTATACCATTTCGTTTATCTTCGTGGGGTGATATGCAAGGCGACATTATTTCAGATTATGAAAAGTGGGAGTTGGATGTAAACGCAAGGGACACTAGACTTTACGGTGGCATTAATAATAATGCGTCATCAGTTGCTAATATTCATTTTGGTTTTGAATATGATTATCACTTTGTAGATTATTCTAGTTATTGGAAACAATCAATTGCAACTTCAGTATCTGAAGCTTGTAACGGTCACGAATGGTATGACGGGCAAATACTTAAATTTTATTATTTTGAAGTTACGCAAACAAAAGCGGGGAGAGATGCTGGCGACCCACCTGTATATACAAAAAAAGATTACACTCATACATTTAGCACAAGCAGTTTCGTTGGTCATAATACAACTTATGGAACATATTATCCCGGGTCACCAAAACCCTACCCTACTTCTGGTTACTATACCCTCGAAAGAGTTAAGTCTTTAGATAATGAAAACATATGGACTGGGGTAGGGTCTAACTACTTTGTAAGTTATAAAATATATATCCGAGCCGAACAGGCCGACGAAGATCACCCCGATGGAACTCTCAATTACCTTGATGTAATAGTTGAGAACCTTCCACCTAACGGCTTCTTTCAGCCCCCCGGCGGCTAACCCGCCCATACCCCCTTCCAACTTCCGCAACGATAAGACCCGATGAGCTGCAACACCGTCACCTTTAAGCGCGGCACGAACTTCGGTTCCTCGACCGTCTTTACCCCGGAGGCCGCTCCGGCCATCCAGACCCTGTCCGGCGTGACCGTTACCTCGACCATCGTCGACGCGGATCGCAACGAGTACGACCTGACCGTGGTCGTAGCCGGAGACTTCCTATCGTTCACCGCGGACTACTCGGGCTCGACCGCTGACTGGGCCATCGGCACGGCCCGCTGGGACATCAAGTTCGCGCAGGGCACGACCATCTTCTACTCGGACACCATGCGCCTAGACATCATCGGCCAGGTCACCGTCTAATCTCATGGCCCTTACGATTACTATCCCCGGAGCAGTATCGACTACCACCGGGTCAACCGCCCCTGCCGTCCTCACCGTCGGCGTGGGTTCCCCAGGCGCTACAGGTGCCACAGGTGCCACGGGTGCAGCTGGCCCTGGCGTCGCGGCTGGCGGGACTACGGGTCAGGTGCTGGCTAAGATTGACGGCACCAATTACAATACCGAGTGGGTCAACGTCGAAGGCGACTATCTTCCGCTGGCTGGCGGTGCGATGAATACCGGCGCCGAAGTTACCATTTCCGACGGTTATGGTCACGATAGCGCGCTGGATGGATGGGGCTTAGGCATTGAGTTATCCAGCGATCACGCGCAAGGAACGACAGTCGAGTATAATGGCCTGAATGTTTATAATGGAACGGATACAATCAATGTTACACCGACTGCCATTAATTTAACAAATAGTGATACGACAAAGCATACAAATATCACGACATCATACATCAATATAACTGACGATAATAACAGTTATAATGTTCAACTTGCTGATGGTACTATCATTTTAACTAATGGTGGTACTGATACCGTTCTTAGTATTAATTCAAATACGGGTATAACTTTTGAAGATAATACGGTTCAGAATACCGCCTTCGTTGGCTTCAATAACGCGGCTCTAACTGGCATCCCGACAGCCCCATCGGCTAGCCTCGGTGACGACTCAACGCAAATCGCTACGACGGCTTTTGTTCAAGACGCGATCATCGGTGGTTCAGCCCACGCAGAAACCTTAGTCGCAAACGTCCGTAATAACACCGGCTCATCGCTTCCCGCTTTCACGGTGGTTTATATCACTGGGGCCGTCGGTAACAAAGCCGCGGTAGCCAAGGCCCAGGCTAACTCGGAAGCCACGTCCTCGGGAACCTTTGCGGTAACGGAGACGGCTATTGCTAACAACGCTAACGGTAACGTCATATCGGCTGGCGTCTTATCGGGCGTCAATACTTCGGCGTTCACGGATGGTGATATGCTTTACCTATCGCCCACCGTTGCCGGTGCGGTGACAACGACTAAGCCTTCGGCGCCGAATCATGCGGTCTTTATCGGAGTAGTTACGCGTTCACACGTCTCGCTTGGGACGGTTTCGGTACGGATTCAAAACGGTTTCAATCTGGAAGAGTTGCACAACGTGGCCATCGCCTCCGTGGCCGACAAGGATTCGCTGTTCTATGAGTCGTCTACGAGCCTCTGGAAGAATTACACGCCAGCCAATGCCCGGACTAATTTAGGGCTTGGTACGGCTTCGACTTTGGCCTCTACGGCTGTTGCTCAAACCGCTAACAATCTTTCAGACTTGGCGTCCGCTTCAACGGCCCGGACTAATTTAGGGCTTGGTACGATGGCAACGCAGTCGTCGGCTACTTATGCCACGGTTGCTAGCCCGACCTTCACTGGAACGGTAACCATCCCATCGGGTGCGAGTATCTCTGGTTTTGCTCCCCTCGCCTCCCCAAGCCTAACCGGCACGCCCCTCTCGACCACCGCCAGCGTATCGACGAACACCACCCAGATAGCCACCACGGCCTTTGTATTGGGTCAGGCTGGTACGGGTACCCCTATCGTTGATGGAACGGCCGCCGTCGGTACGTCTCTCCTCTACGCTCGTCAGGATCACGTTCACCCGACTGACACCAGCAGGGCCGCCTTGGCTTCCCCGACCTTCACGGGCACGCCTACCCTGCCGACTGGCACGATCGCAACAACCCAGACCGCTGGCAACAACACCACGGCGGTCGCCACTACTGCTTTCGTCACGGCGGCGGTTCCGGCGTTTGCGACAGATGCTCAGGCCGCAACAGGAACATCTACAACCGTCTCTATCACTCCGGCAAATATGGCTTGGTCGAATAAGCCTTCGTCGCTTCAAGGGATGCAGTTTAACGCATCCGCTGCGGTCACTGCGGGTGGTGGCTCAGCCGCTTTAAACTCTGGCACTTATCTTTGCCAAGCGGCAAGCACCGCAATCAGCACAGGAATGATGTATATTTATACAATTTCGGTAAACCGTGGCACAAGTGCTACTGCGGGTTTTAATTGGGCAAAAGCCTTTTCGGCAACCTTCCGATTTAATGAAGCCTCTGTCGTCACCGATGCGAACACAATTTCACGAGTTCTTTTTGGCAAGAATTACGGAACCGCAGGAGACTTAACAGCCGTCGGAGTTGGCATTAAGAAATCTGGTAGTGGCTACTTTAGTTTACTCGTTCATAATGGCACCACGCTTACAACCGTAGCATCTACGATTAGCACCACTGCAACTTACAATGATTTCAGAATTACTTCGGATGGTGCGGGCAACGTAAAACTATATATCAATGATGTCTTGGAATGTACGACATCAGCAGGCCCAACAACTCAAGTATCGCAAGGACTCTACATCACGCAGGAGTCACAGAATACCGCCATTGTTACAGCCCCCGGATCTAACACCCGCCTTACCAATCTCCGTTACGAGTTTGCTGTTTAAAACCAATGACCACTTATCGCATCACTTATTTGCTTGGACGCATTGATAATTCTAAATGTCCACCAGATGTTCTTTATACTCTATTCCCGGCCTTTGATGGCAATCAAGCGGTGACTGCCAGCCAGTCGGAAATCACCGTCACCTTCGATACCCCGCAAACTCCTGTCGACCTCGGCCCACTTGTCCGCGTCGAAGTCATCGACACCGTCTAACAATGTTTTACCTCCTCTCCATCGGCACCGCTTTCCTTCTCGGCTTTATCTCCGGCTACCTCGTCTTGCGTAACAACGCCGCCAAGGCCAGCTCGACGGAAGCCAAAACCAAAGCCCTCCTCGACGCGCTCAAAGGCAAGTGATATGCGTTACCTCCTGACCATCTCTCTCCTGATGGCTGGGTGTGCTACGTCCCCGAAGGCTCTGCCAGTCCAGCCAGATGCTCCGACAGATTCAAAAAACCTGTCTACTCTGGGCGATGAAATCGACATCTCAGAGAATCGCGTCGCCGCCTCTTTAGTCGCCATCGAGCGCAATGCCGACAAGCCCGCCGTTGTCACCGCTGAAGCCAAACTTGGGCAAGCATACTTAGCCAGGCCGTCCGAAGGGGACATCGCCTTTGCGTTAGCCAGGGCATCAGCTGCCGATCCCGCCGCCTACGCCAAGCAAGCCGAGTACGGTAAGCGACTCCTCGCCGCCGTCGACAGCAAGTGGACACGCCTTGAGTCTGACCAATTTGAAGCCAAGAGGGTGTCTAATTTAAAAGATGCCCGCATCGTCGAACTGACCAAGGCCGTCGAGCAGGCCAAGAAGGATGCCGCGTCAAACCTTTGGACGCTGGCAGGTATCGCCGTCGCAGTCCTCGGCGCCGTTGCTATGGTCTTTGCCGGCCCCCGCATCGGTGCGACCTTGCTTGCCTCTGGTGCCGCCATCGGTGCGTTCCCGCTCATCGTTGACTCGCCTTACTTCGCTTACATTGCCGGCACGACTCTGGCCTTGGCCGCTGGCCTTGGCATCTACTGGCTTTGGGACCACGTCCGCGACAGCGCCAACGCACCCAATGAGCCGCCGCAAAAGTAAAGTAAAGGTCGTCTGGCGTAAACTCGGCAAGGAGAAGGCATGGGGTCAAGCGACCATCGGCGAAGGGCTGGTGGAGGTCGATCCACGTCTCGGCGCCAAGCGTCAGCTTGAAGTTCTGATCCACGAAGTCACGCACCTCTGTCATCCCGAAATGACTGAGGCCGAAGTCGACCGCACCGGGAAGATGATTGCCCGAGTCCTATGGTCGGAGAATTACCGCCGCGTCGTGATGGATAAAAACGCCAAGCCACCCCGCATCTCATGACCCTTGAAACCTTTACCACCTTGATCGTGCCAGGGATTGCCTCGCTGGCATACGCCTCAGCTGGATTCGCAAACCTTTATGCCCGGCACTATGCCCTCGCAACGATGTGGATTTGCTACTCGGTAGCCAACGTCTGTCTCATTGCCACGGTGTCCGCTAAACGCTGATGGCATCTTCTCCACTTGACCCCAACGACTTATCCCCAGCCGTCAGGGATGGCGTAATTGCGTCAATCCTTGGCGGGTTGGCTATGACTGCTCGGCTACTCCTATCGACTGAACCCGTTTCCGCTGGTTGGGTTATCCGTAGAGTGTTGGCGGCGGCGATTACGGCGGCCTTGGTTGGCTACGGCATTCAAGACCATATCCATACGACGGGCCTGAAGATGGCTGTCGTCGGTGCGGCCGGCTACGCTGCGCCCGAATGCCTAGACTACTTGATGCGGTACGTCAAAACCCGGGGCGATAAAGAGCTGGGCAAAGCGGCACGCCCTCCCCGATTGAAACTCAATGGGAAAAAGAAACCTTCAGACAGCCGACGGTAATCTGCTGATGGCGGTTTCAGCCGTGGCCTTGGTCGCTTTGCTGACGGCGATGGGTACGGCTTACATCTGCGGGTTCGTTTTGGATTCCTTTGAGAACAGTAACGCAATGGTCATGCTCTTGACCGATGCCGGGGTTAAGTCAGATGATAAGAACCTTGAGCAGAATCTAAGCGCCGCGACGGTGGCCTTGAAAACCTGTCGGGACTTGGGGTGGGCATTGGGAGTTGGGTGCCTTGGGGTGGCAGGGGCTATCCTCATACGCTTTTCACGTCCAAAAGCCTCCTAAGGCAAGCCAGAGGGGTCTAATGCCCCTTGACTGACGGACACCTAACGGCACACTGGAACGCATAACGGCTCCCTCCTCTGCCGCAAGGTACGGGGGAGTCTTCTTTTATGCCTATGAGTAAAGGTGCTTGACGAATATAAATCAGTCGGGCAAGGTGCTTGTAATGAAACTCCTCGCCTTCACCGTCCTGCTCACCCTGTTCATCTACTTTCTGGCCGATGGCCCGAGCCTGATTGACATCCTGAATAACTATTAATTTCCCACCCATGACCGACGCACAAATCAAAGCCTATAAGGTTCGCCTTTGCCGCAAAGCCAACCCGGAGAAATACAAGACCTACGCTAAGGAGTGGCAGAAGGCCAACAGCGATAAATGTAAGGTTTACTTGCAACGTTATTACCAGAAAAACCGCAAAGCCCGAATTGAAGTTGCCAGAAAATGGCAAGCGGCAAACCCAGAACGATATAAAGCTATCCTTCAACGTGCGTATGCTAAGCGCAAGGCCCGCAAATTTATTCCCGCATAACCCCATGAACATAATCCGACCCGATCGCCTCCCGACTCTCTGGTGGCTTAACCCCTGGTTGACTGTCCGCTATCTTCACCGGGCAGTCGGCGCCTTTAAGTCCTACTCCGACAAAGTTGACCGATGCGTCGACTTGCAACAGGCCGTCATCTCCGAACAGTCAAAGGAGATTAAGTATCTGCGTCAGCGCAACGATGACTTAAACGACGCCATCATCAAGGGTCACGCTATTAACCCCGACGCTCAAATCCATGAGTAATCAATTCAATCACGTTGATGGGATGCGCGCCTTGCTCTCCGAGGTTTTTGAGCTGAATGAACGGATCATGACTAACGACCTCGTTTCCGCTAAGTCCGTCATCGTTGGTAAGAATATGAAGAAGATAATGCTTCACTACCATGAGGCCATCGCCGAGGACGACGCAACCGACATCCATCTGCAAGCGTATGTCGCCTACGGTGGATGGATTGGCATCACCTTCTCTTACATTTTACCCGGTGGTTTCTGCGTGCAGGGGTCAACTGTTCCGAGACGCGTATGACCCGCCCCTTCTCTATCGTCGCCCTGTTTCTCCTCGGCTTCAACTCAGCTGCGGCCTCCGACGCTACCCTTCTCGAGGCCATCGCTCAGGTCGAGTCAGGCCAGAACCGCAAAGCCATCGGCAAGGCCGGTGAACGTGGGATGTATCAGATGGGTCGGGCCGCATGGGAGGATGCTAACTTTCGATTAGAGTCAGAAGGCCACTATCACTACCAGTGGTCGCAGTGGCGCAACGTCACCGCCCAGGACATGATCGCGGCGGCCCACCTCCGCATTCTCCGTCAGCGCTTCAAGGCCGACGGCTACTTGACCCCCACCCCTGAGCAGTTGGCCCTGGCTTGGAACCGTGGATATGAAGGCGCTAAGTCTTGGAACTTTGCCCCGAACGATTACGCAATCCGCGTCGCCAATCTTTTCCGCTTGTCCCAGCGTGGGAAATGACAAGGGTCTTGCCCATGCACTTGCTCGTAGCGATAGACCCTGGCGTAAACGGTGGCATCGTCTGGTCGTTTGAAGGTGATCCTGTCGAGTGTGCTAAGATGCCCGGTACCGATGTCGAAGTCTGCCAACTCCTCGCCGACTTAACCTGCAAGGCCAAGGACGTAAGCCTGTACCTTGAGGAACCTCCTCTCTTCGCCGGCAAGAACATCCCCGGCTCGGCCATCGGCAAACTGATGTGGAATACTGGCGTACTCTACGGCGCCGCCGTCGCTATGGGTTGGAAGATTCACCGCATCCGTCCAGCTATCTGGCAGAAGACGCACACCTGCGGCACTAAGGGCGAACTGACCACGACCCAGTGGAAGAACAAGCTTAAGGCCCGCGCTGCCGAACTCTTCCCGAACATCGACGTCACCCTCTGGAACGCCGACGCGCTCCTAATCTTTGACTCCGCCCGCCGCGGCGTCATTAACTAAGTTTACATAACTCGGCCAAACCCTACCTTTTGTAAACTCTCCCTCTCCAATGAAGAAAGACACCAAACTCCCAACCGAGTACCGCATCATCGCCGACTCGTCCTACATCGTATTACCCGATCAGAAGGTCGCCCGCCTCCTGACCCCGACCGTCCGCAACGGCGTGACGTACTACAACCTCTTCGTCCCGGACTACACCCGGATGTCCCTGGCTGACATTGAGGCCACTATCAAGGCCGGTGAAGTCACCAAGTCTGCCGAATCCAAATAATTTACCACCATGAGCACCACGCCCTCCAAATCCCCCACCGCTGACCTAGTCGCCGCTCTCGCTGAGCTCGACAACGTCAAGGCCAACAAAGTCGTTAAGGCTAATTTCACCGCCAAATACGTGTCCCTCGACGCGCTGCTTGACGCCGTGAAGCCTATCCTTTTCAAACACAACCTCGCCCTGATCCAGACTCTCGTCAGTCAGGAAGGAAAAATTGGTGTCTCGACCGCCTTCCTCCACGCGTGCGGCGAACGCTTTGAGTTCGGCACTCTTCTGATGAAGGCCGATGCCCTCACCGCCCAGCAGGTCGGCGGTTTAATTACCTATGCTCGACGGATGTCAGTCAGTACTTCATGCGGCATTAGTGTCGACCTAGATGACAATGGCTCAGAGGCCTCTGGATTCCGCTCTGCGGTCGTTACAAGCGTTGCCCCTAGCTTTCGTGCTACGGCCTCCAACCAGACTGTCCTAACCCACCCATCCACCCCTCGCCCCCTGACCAAATGAGCCAACCTGATCCCTTCGCTTTCTTCAACGACGCCGTCAAGGCCGCCAACGCTCAGAACGAACTCCTCGCCGCTCAGGCCCGCATCAAGCAGCTGGAGCAATACCTCGAAGGTATGCGTGAGGCTGGCGACGCCATTTGGTACTGCGTCCGACACGCACATACTACCGGACCCTCCGAACTTATCGAGGCCGTCGAAAGATGGCAAGTAGCCCGCAACAATGCCTGACTTACCCGCCGGCATCGAGCGCATCGCTAAGACCGTTGCCGGACAATATGCCCTGCTCATACTCCTTGATGGTTACCCCTACGTTGAGATGAGCGCCCGCAAGCACGCCGACTATCTCTCGGACCTTGGGATGTGGAAGCGCAAGACGCACCCATCCCTTGCCCGATCACAAGTCCGCTTTTTCACACTTGCCCCTTCGGGCGAGATAAAGGAACTTACTTTTAACCGATGACCAACCGCGAATCCATCAAGCGCCTCGTGGAAAATATCACGGGCTCGTTAGCCACCGTTCAGCACATCGCCGGACGTTATGAACAACACGACGCCGACATCCTAACGCTGTCGGATTTAAACCGTTCGGCCATCACTGAGTTGCAGGTATTTACCGATCACATCGAGACGGCTGACGAAGCCGCTCAGGTTAAACCTCTCCATGACCGGATACACGTCATCGCCGTGCAGTTACGTGTCCTACGCAATACGCTCGAAATTATGGAGAACGCCGCTGAGGCCGCGCTCGAAGATGTCCGCCGTATTTCCGCCAGCGTTGAGGAAGCCGTCCCCGAAGACGACGCCCTTTAATTTCCACCAACCCAATAACAAACCACACCACACCATGCGTATCCCACCCGAACCCATCACCCATCGCGTCCTCTATGACGGCATCCAGGCGCTCAACTACAGTGGCTCCAAAGAGCTGCTCAAGTCACCGGCCCACTACCAAGCCTACCTCAATCAGGAGCGCGAGGATACCAAGGCCCTGCGTATGGGCTCGCTCATTCACTGCGCCGTGCTCCAGCCTGAACTCTTGAATGAGAAGTTCGTCACGGCCCCCGAGGTCGACCGCCGCACCAAGGACGGCAAGGCCACCTACGAATCCTTCCAGTCCAGCCTCAAGCCCGGTATGACTGTCGTCAGCGCCGAGGAGTCTTGCGAGTGCCACATCATCGCGTCAGCCGCCAAGCACGCGCTCGAGCGTATGGAGGTCACCTTTGAGATGACCGAGTTCATGTTCACGACCGATCACTGCGGCGTGCAGCTGAAATGTGCAATCGACGGCGTCGGTTCCGATGGCTACCTGTACGACCTGAAGACCACCGAGGACGCGTCCCCTGCTGGCATCCTGAAGTCTATCCGGGCTTACCGCTACAACCTACAGGCCTACTTCTACCGCCTGTGCTTTGAGACGGCCTTTGAGCGCCGCGTGCTTGGCTTCCGCTTCCTCTTCGTTGAGAAGGCCCCGCCCTACGCCACCGCATGGGTGGAGATTGGCCCTGAGCTGATGTCCTACGCTGTGTCCGACTTCGAGAAGGCGCTGGCCCTGTACCGCGAGTGTACGACCCTCGGCGAGTGGCCTGCCTACGGTGACGAAGTCCAGGTCATCGACATTAAGGGCCCGTCCACCTCCACCGCCATCACCTTTGCCTAATCCTATGACCACCGAAAATAACGACCGCCCCGCCCTCACCTCCATCTCGACCAATGGCACTTACAAGCTAAAGCTCATCAAGCCCAAGTTTGAGAAGGTCAAAGTATGGGAGGACGGCACCTGCTCCGCCCGCCTCTTCTTCGTCGACCATAATGGCTTCTGCCTGTCGAAGAACTTTTCCACCAAGTACGGCAAGGCGCTCGCTATGCTCGTCGGCAAATACTCCAGCAAGTTCACCGAGGAGATCAGGCTAGACGCTACGGCTGCCGAGTACCTCCAGTACCTCGAGCCCGCCTGCGGCCAGACCATCCTCGTCGGCGTAGAGTGTGAGCCGAACGGTGAGTATAACGGCAAGCCTCAGTTTAAATATAAGATGACCTACCCGAAGGGCTCGCAAAAGCCGGTGGTGAAAGACGCCCTGCCAGATAACCCTCCCTTCTAAGGCCATGACCGACGAAGCACCGTTGCCGATGTCCGCCCCAACGCTCGTCCTGATCAGTGGCTTCGCTAGGGCGGGGAAGGACACCCTGGCTACAGGTCTGCTCGAATGGTCGACCCGGGCCGCTGAGCACATCAACTTTGCCGACGCGCTCAAGGAGGCCGGCAATCACTACATGGATTATCTTGGGCTCGATGGCAACTTCCTGAACGAGGACTTCAAGGTCGAGAACCGCGATGCCCTGGTGCACATGGGTCGCTTCGCACGGCGCTTAGATAAGGACGTATTCGCCCGACACTTAGCCAACTGGTGCCCGGTGATGAAGCACCCTGACTCGCCATCCCCCGAAACGGTGGTGACTAGCGATTGGCGCTACATCAATGAGCTGCGGGTGTGTCAGGACATCCTTTGGGAGAAGGGCTGGAAGGTCCGCACGGTCTACGTCTCGACCACTGGCGTCTGCCCGGCGAACGACGAAGAGCTCGACAGCATCGCCGAGATACGCGCCAGTCATTCGTTTGACCAGGAGTATATCTTTAAGCCAAACGCTCGTCAGCAAATCATGAACGAAGGCCGCCTACTTGCAAAGTCATGGAGACTCTAACCCTCGAGACGCTGGCATGGGCTCGCAAGGTCGGCCTGCCTCCTGATCGCGTCGCTTTCCTGCTGGCCTGCCCTAAGTACACCGTGAGCAAGGGTCACCGCAAGTCGGACCGCGTCATCACTGACAACCCGAACCATCACCTGCAACGCCTGGGCGACTGCTACTGGTTCCGCCTACGTCGTCGCGGCACGGACATCGTCGAGAACATCGGCCACGACCTACTGACCGCCCGCAAGCGCCGTGACGAGATGCTCGCGGCCTTTGACTCCGGCAATGCCATCCCTCACGTTAACGCTAAATGAGCACCCCGACCCGCTTTGTTGCCGCCGGTGATAACCACGGTGACATGGCTGACCCGGAAGCCCTCGACGCCCTACGCGAGTTCTGCGACGACTATAAGCCGACGGTACGCGTTCACCTTGGGGACTGCTTTGACTTTCGATCGCTCCGTCGCGGCGTCGGTACGGATGCCGAGAGCGCTGAAAGCCTTAAGGCCGACATCGATGGCGGCATCGAGTTCCTCCGTAGCTTTAAGCCGACCGTCTACCTATGGGGCAACCATGAAGCCCGCCTTGACTCCCTCATTGCAAACTCTGGCTCGGCTATTGTCCGCGATTATTGCACCGACGTTAAGACCGCCATCAACTCAGCTGCCAAGCAAGCCGGTGCTAAGACCATCCTGCCCTATCACGCTGAGAAGGGTGTCTATCGTCTCGGCCCGGTGGCCTTCATTCATGGCTACGCCTACGGCGTGAACGCCACATCGCTCCAGGGAAGCCATTACGCTTCAACAGGTGGTGGAGTTATTCACGGACATACGCACACTCTCCAACAAGTAAACCTAACCAAGCATGGAGGTGGTGCTGCGTTCTCCGCTGGCTGTCTATGCCTTAAGGACGCAATGGCCTACGCCTCTCAACGCTTGGCGACGAGCCGGTGGGGTTCAGGGTTTGCAGCTGGATGGGTCGACGGCCAAGACTGGAAGGTCTGGCTAGTGCACAAGGTCGGTAGAAGTTGGATTTGGCAGACCGACCTCAAGGTCTACACCCCTAAAAAGCGATGAGTAAAAAAGGACAGAAGCTTCTCTACACGCGTGTCGGCACTGACCCGGTGCTCAAGGCCGTCATGGCAGACATCCATATGCAAGCCGTCCAAGCCGACAAAGGCTTCCTGACTCGCGAGCAGTGGGCCACTAAGTGGAACTTATCCGCAAATCATCAGGCGTCAGTGTATGTCGACCGGGCAGTTAAGATTGGCATACTCGTTAAGAAACGCTTCCGCGTCATCACCAAAGGCCGGATGCGCCTACTCGACCACTTCGGCCCGCCGCCTCCTGCAACTAAACGCAAAGCAGATTGACCAAGGGCACCCACGCCCGCAAACCCCATCCTCTTCTTCCATGACTCCTCCGAACAACGTGCCGGCGGAACGCCACCTCCTCGGCGTTCTTCTCCTTAAAAACCTTCCCTTCCCGGTAAACCTTAAGCCCTCTGACTTCTTTGAGCCAAAGCATCAAGACGTTGCCGGCGCAATTCTCTACCTTCAGTCAGATGGTAAGGCCGCCGACGAAGCAACGGTGCCAGCGTATCTTCACTCGGCAGGCTCATCGGTAGACTATTCCTTTATTAATGACCTGACGGCTGACGCTGCCTTTAAGGAATTGCGTCAAGAGCACATTGACATGATTGCCGACGCGGCCTTCATGCGTGAGGCTTCCCTCATCGCATCTAAAGTCACTGATCCTGATGCCCTCATTGACCACTATGCTCGTCTTGCCGATAAGCGCAAGAGCCTGGGCAATAGGCAAGCCGCGCAGCAGATGCGGATTGATGACCTTATGGCCTTTGACCGCAAGGCCGACCCAACAAACATCTTAGGCAATCGCTGGCTATGCCGCGGCGGTTCCCTGGTCATGGCTGGTCAGGCTGGCACCGGCAAGTCGGCCCTGATGATGCAGGCCGCTATCAACTGGACCCTCGGGCAGGACTTCTTTGGCATTAAGACTAACGACGGGATGAAGATGCGCACGCTAGTCATCCAAGCCGAGAACGATGCCGGAGACGTTGCCGAGTCCATGCAGGATCAGATTAAAGGACTTGGCCTATCCGAGTTTCAGAAGGATGACCTTAAAGACAGGATGTTTATCTACCGCGAGAGCGTCGCAACTGGCAAGGAGTTCGGCGACGTCCTCCGCAAGCTCGTCATCCAGCACCAAGCGACGATTTGTTTCGTCGACCCCCTCATGGCATTTGTTGGCGCGGACATCTCGGAGACCGCAGAGGCCGCCAAGTTCCTACGCCACATCATTCAGCCCATCCTCAACGAGACGGGTGTCATCGTCGTCTTCATGCACCACACCGGGAAGCCGAAGTCGTCCAAGGACAAGGAAGGCCAGACGGCTGCTGACCTCGCATATCAGCTTTTCGGGAGTTCAGAGGTCACTAACTGGGCCCGGGAAATCGCCTGCCTTCAGCGCTGCCCAGGGGAAGAGCAGATCTACCGCTTTGGCCTGACCAAGCGCCGTATGCGTGCCGGCATGACTGACGGCTTCAAAGGTTGCGGGGAAATATACATTCGCCACTCCCCTAACCGCGATGAAATCCGCTGGGTGCGCTCTCAGCCTCCCGTAGTCGACTCTGGGGAGGGCTATTAGACCACTCTCCGTGGCTTCCTACGCCCCTTGCAGGGCTAGGTGGCTACCACCCCCGCCACTATGCACATAACAACCCATTTTAGCTCACCCATGCTACCCTACACAAAACCGACGACAAAACCGACGACAAATCCATGTCTCTCTTGCAGTCCATGTCTTCTACATGGACATGCAATGAGAGAGGGAGGGAAGAATACGGCTCGCCTTGACGGCGGCCTATCCCCCTCCCCTCGAGATACAAAATACAGCTGACGCATATGGCACACTACCGGAAGAAACGCACCCCTGCCCAAGTCGCGGCCGACAAGGTACGCTACGAGATCGCAAGAAACAACCGCATCGAAGAGCTGAAGACTTATGCCAAGCAATGGAAAGACCCAGCCCTTAAGCCCGTAATGCAAGCCCGGGCAGCCGTAGGCCGTAAATCTATTGCCGAGCGCAAGACCATCGTCGTTCAATCCTTGCAACGATTCCTTCAGCGACAGGATGAGGCTAACACCAGGCTAAGATGGGTTCAGGTCATCCAAGCCGGCGAGACTCAGATCATGACGATAATCCGTCAAGCGTGCCGCGGCCAATCAACCAAGCTGCGCGCTAAGTCTTCCGATCATCTTTTCCGCACAATGGTCAGGGAGGGTATGTTTAGGCTAAACCTCAGCACCGGGCTTTGGGAGAACCGATGCAAGGCCCTATGATTGTTTGCAACTTGCCCCGCAACGTTGCGTCAGATGATTGTCACGACAAGGATGAGTCACAACCGCAAGGCGACAGTCAACGACCTGACAGCCCCACACGCTGAAGCTAAGTCGTTCGACTCGTGGTTCTTTGCTCAGCCTAAGAAAGTCCAAGAGAAGATGAGGGAGTCCGGCGTGCTTCCCTACCGCGAGATGGTGCAGAGTAGATGGGTATACAACATCGACCCTAACCATCCATCGTGGTCGACGGACAGGGATAAGACCAGGAGCATGAGCATGGATGAGATGAACATACGCACGGAAGTCGACGCGTTCATATCTCGCGATCATGTCGGCGTCATGCTTAAGGCTTTCATGGATGCCATCTCTCAGTCGGACTCGATGCCGTTCCGTCGTCACGTCGAGCTGATCAGGTGGGCGCTGTCACTCCCTGGCTGTCTCGACTCACGCACCATTGCCGGGATGTATGGACGCTCGCACATCTGGGCGCAGAAACGTGCGCGTCAGATACGCTCGACGGTAAACGGTGACGCGTGCGGATTGTTTCCGCATATCAATTCACGCAGGGATAAGCACAAATCCCCCACTCACCACCCACGTACGCCCCACAAATGAGCCAATACACCCCCATAAGGAGTCTCCTAGCCCCACCCACGCCCCAAGCGTGGCCCGACAC
>Ga0209084_1000762_pt1 | contig 29432 bp, 46 predicted proteins | sample C_130820_MF_Meta_FD_187309 | JGI IMG/M metagenome (GOLD analysis project Ga0209084, IMG submission 187309) | Freshwater microbial communities from Lake Croche, Canada to study carbon cycling - C_130820_MF_MetaG (SPAdes) (version 2) | ecosystem: Environmental > Aquatic > Freshwater > Lake... | reverse complement strand
ATCCCAAGTATTTAAAAGAATTGACACAGTTGTCATGTAGAGATTGGTACATTTTTTCTCAAAGATATTTAAAGGAAGTAAAGCGTTACATAATTTAGATGTAACATATTGTCTTAATCCTTTAACGAGTGCTTCATCATATTCACTTGAATAATCGTAAATAATACTATCTATCTCATTTGAAAAATCATTTTTTAACCACTTACAAATTTCAATAATTTTATCGTTATGTTCTGTTAAATTCTCTACGGAAAGACTAGGTCGTAATATTTTTACTATTTGTTTGACCCTATCTAAATTATCGTCATTGAAATAATGTAGTAAATAACCCTCATCCCAATCATAATCCATGGAATAATCATCAACAAAAACATTACCTCCATAATACGCCCCTTGGAAAGCAACTCTAATTAAATAACCGTTATTATTTTCATTACTATTTCTAGTGAAAAGGTCAATATAATCATTAGTATCAAATGTTAAATAAACCAAAGATTTACCAAGATTTTTTTCATTTACTCTCGTAATACGTAAAATATCCTCATCGTCTTCGTACCTAACAAAATTTGCAGTAACTAAACCTTCCGTAAAATCTTTTAATGCCTGATAAAGTTGACTCATTAAACTTTTTTTTAATAAATACTTGGTAAAAGAAGAATATATTTATATCTTTACAACATAGTTCTTTGATTTATGGGGATGTTTTTGGATTTGACAGGTATGAATCTGTCATAAAACGCACGTCGGGGCTAAACTAACCCTGTAAAACTGGTTTAAAACACAAACGGCAACACAATTGCAAAACTTTCTACACTCGGTTTAATCCGTACTGAAGAAGTAACTGTAGCCTAATCTAAGATTAGTATACAACGGGGTCGGTGAGCATATAACCTTGCAACAGAAGCTTGTACCGTGGTGTGGTTTCTATCCGAAAAGGAACAAAGTGGAGGATTAGTTCTCAGTAAACCGAACCACTATAAAATAAGGGAATTGTGAAGTTTCGGATTGTTTAGAAAAACAATGACCTAAACGTGTAGTGTTTTATGGTCGACATATTTGGACCGGCGTTCGAGTCGCCGCATCTCCACCAATTTAAAAGGGACTTTTCAGTCCCTTTTTTTATTTTATAAATCTTTTAAAGTTTTTTAGTTCTTCTGTTAAACTTACCTCTTTTTCTTCTTCTTTTTTCTTAGCTTCCTCTTCTTTTTTCTTAGCTTCCTCTTCTTTTTTCTTAGCCTCCTCTTCTTTTTCTATTTCTTTTGTAATTTCTTTAGCGGAATCAACAAATTCCGAAATTGGAATACCTAAAAACAAAGAACTACAAAACTTATCTTTTTTTGTTACATATTTTTCACCAATATATTTAACTAAATCATTAAAGTGTTTTTCACAATCAGATTCAGTTTTTATTTCAGCTATTTTTTTAACACCAAAATTATTTAACATTTTATTAAATTCAGAATCAATTTCTGATTGTGACATAGTCAACCATTCTGGTTCAGGTTCAGGAAATTCAAAGTTCACTAAATCTGATGATGGGACTGAATTACAAAATTGTGAGGTGTATCTACTTTCGTCACCCTTACTCTCAGAATATGAAATATGAAAATGAACTTCTGTTGAATGTGGTGTAGGGTGTCGATACTCATCAATAAAAGTAAATCCAGGTATAGATTTTTTAGCAGCACATAAAAGAGTTGATATTTTATCCAACATTTCATCATCTGATTTTTTAACACCTGTAAAAACTATATCATTTGCATTACCCTTATTATGTCGACTGCTTGGATAATCACTATGGAATTTATCCCTACCAGAACCAAAAGTTATTTCTAAATCAGGCATTTCTTTTTTAAACGCTGAGGATACTTTTTTCAAAACATTTGCAAATTCAGGAGTAATATCCCCAATTTCATCTAGCGTTGGTTTAACTTTATACCCTATATTACTTAAATGTGTTCTAACACCATTAGCATTAACGTGAGTTGATTTATCAACTTCCGCTTCAAGTAAAACATTTCTTAATTTTTTAATTTCAGAAATAACTTCTTTATGACTATTAATCTTATTCATATATTTTTTTGTATATTTATAAATATTATGGAAAACAATAAATTAATTAGAATAGCTCAAAAGTTATCTTTATCCATTAAAGATACAAATGTAGCACAAATATCAATAAAATTAAATCACAGTAAAGGCCCGTATCAACAAATGATGTCCGTGTTAGAAGGATGGGATTTTGTTAAATTGGTATTTTTAATCGGCGCCATTAATAATGGTGAAAAAGAATTTGAATCAATATTATGGAAAGTAGATAACGAAAGATTTACCTACGCAATTGCCAATGTATTTGATGATGAAGTTCAGGAAAGCTGTGATTACTGTGGTGGTGATGGTGAGATTAGTTGTAGTGACTGTGATGGTGATGGTGAAGTAGAATGTTCTGATTGTGGTGGTAGTGGTGAAGACGATGAAGGTGAAACATGTTCAAATTGTGATGGTAGTGGTAAACTTGAGTGCGATACCTGTGGGGGTAGCGGTCATGAAGATTGTTATGACTGTGGTGGCACAGGTGAACAACAAAAAAGTGATGCTTACGAATTAAAATTAGACATTTATTTTAGCATTAATGAAGAATTAAAATTAGAACTTAGTAAACTTAACAGATATGACAAAATTGACTCTGACACAATCACAGATTATGAAGATACAAATGAAACTATATTAGTATATGCACTACCGATGGCAATAGAAGTTGAGACAAATGAAGAATTAGAATATAATACCGAATATTTTTATGAAATAGATACTACAGGATGGGTTGGAGGTAAATGTGACAAACTAAACTTTGATTTAGATTATTAAATCAAAAAGTTTTTTACTGATTCGGTGTCTTTTCTAAAATCTTCTTTGAAATTCTTTGTAAACTCTTCATTTTCACAATATACTTCAACATGTTCACTGAACACCCAATCCATACAAAGAAGAGCAATTAAATGATTTTCTCTGTCCATAATTGGTAATGAAACCATAGATTGTGTTCCAAATTTTTTAATTAAAGCTCTTGTTGCAATATCAGGGATAAGTTCACAATCGTGAATAAATAATCCGTCGTTCATAGTTTGTTTAATCAACCAATTATAGTGACTTACAAACACATTTTGTATTTTTTCAGTTATTCTTTCAAGTCCATCAGAACATCTTTCATATGTTACAGACGCTTTTTGCATTGCTGATGATGTATAGAAATTTCCACCATTATGAAATTGGATAACATATATTCTATCCGCATTATATTTTCTTCTTATTTCTCTTAAAGTAGAGTGAACAATTTCGTCTGTCTCTATTTGTTGTGAAAGTTTGTTTCTTGAGTTTTGTTTCGCTCTTTTTTCTTTCATCATGTTAAAAAACCCCGCAGTTATTAATGCAATGACAATTGATGTAACTGAGGTAATGATTGTTGGTATTATTTCCTTCACCTTTCTTTCTTTAAATTTTTATATCACTGATTAATAAATATTAGTGAAAATAAAAAAGGGTAAAAAATTACCCTTTTTAAAACAATAGTAGTTCCGCTTGGACTCGAACCAAGAATAGAAGATTAGAAATCTACTGTGATATCCCTTTCACCACGGAACCATATGTCACAAATATAGGTAAAATTTGTTACAATATTAAAGTTGTTTGACAATATACTTATGACCTGAATCAGAATTTTTCTCAAATAATTCTTTTGTTATTTCAGCTTCTTCATAGGTATTAAACTCCAAGATTTCATCATGGATGTTTAGAAGGATGACAGGCATCTCAACCCCTTTTTTGTTTTTTATAAATTTAACGATTACAAACATAATTAATATCCAAAATGTGTTCCACTATAATTATCCCATTCGTCATCAAACGAAAATTTCACTTTATCATATTTTTCAATAATAACAGATGATTGTTCTTCTATAAAGTTTGGATTTAGAACAAATTCTTTCCATGTATAAAAATCATATAAACTTTCTAATACTTCCAAAGGAACTAATATAAGTTTATCATGAGTCAATCCCTTAACATCATTTCTGTATTTTTCTGATATTTGTATTTTGTTTTCTGACATAACAATTTAAGTATAATTATACTTATTGGTAAATTCAATTTGTCCTAATAAATTTTTATTAATATCTTTGTGATTATGAATGGAGTATTAGTTCTTAATTCAGATTATAGTCCCTTAAATGTAACATCGTTTAATCGTGGGTTTAATTTAGTCTATAAAGGAAAAGCAGAGGTTGTTAAATCATCTGACGAGCCAGTCGTATGTGGTATTGTAAAACTTGTTAGACCCGTTATTATTAGGCTTTTAAACTACGTTTCAATCACTCGTAGACGTATTCGTGTTAATCGTCACAGAATCATGAGACGTGACAACAATGCTTGTGTTTATTGTGGTAGTAAAAAAGACCTTACAATCGACCATATCGTGCCTAAATCAAAAGGTGGAGGTAATACATGGGATAACCTAGTTACGTGTTGTATAACGTGTAATTCAAAGAAAGGAGACAAGTTATTGGGTGATACTAATATGAGGTTAATGAAAAAACCCACAGAACCTACCATATTTTCGGATTCCGTGGGTCAGTCTTTACAAAAAATTTGGGTTGATTTCCAAAAAAGTTTTTAGATTGAACTTTTTAATTTTTCAATGTAACTTTTTTTCATATCTGAAGAAGTTTCAATTGTTGTGTTTTTTAAATCTTCTAATGATTGTTTAACCTTTTGAGATATTTGATGTGTTAAATCGTCCAAAGTTGTTCTTGAGGCAGCAAGTTTAGCGATTGTGTTTCTAACAATAGTTTCCAATCCATCACCTGATGGGTCACTAATTTCAATAAAACTTTCAGGTAAAATTGATACAATTGTTTCTGAGACATACTGAGGGTCAATCATTTTTTTAGCATCTTCTTTTGGTAAATTTTTAAATGTATCACTAATTTTTTTACCAATTTCTGAATTTGGCTCAATTTGTAATTTATTTAAAATAAATTGTATACCTTTTTCAATAAAAGTTTCTTCATGTCCTCCAAACACTGAATTAAATGCAATATCAAAATCACCTAATTCTGACTCATTTAATGTCTTTAAAACACCACCATTAAAGTAGGTGTCAAAAAATTTTCTGTATGATTCGTTGAAGAAATATTTTGAATTTTCTTTTAAACTTATTTTTTTGTTTAATTTAGATATTTTTAATTTTTCTTTAACATTTTCAGAAATTGTTTTATTTGTTTTCATTTCTTTTAATTTTTTCTTAATTTTTAGTTTTCTCTCAATTAAATGAGTAGTTACTGACTCTTGTAACGTTTGTATCCATTCATCGTACCATTTAACTCCTTCAGGTTTTGTATTCGCAATCCATTTAACAACAGGATTTTTATGTAATCCTTTTTTGTTTTTTTCAGCCCATTTTAAATCGTTATCAATAGTTGGGTCACACAAATCCATCATTTTGCTATCTAAAAGATACTTGTATTTAGTATTAAAATTAACGACCATTTTATATGCGGCATCATCTCTTTCATCATCGGTACTATAATCATTAATAAAATAATTATCTGTTTCCCATGGATTACAATCCATTTCAAGTACACTAGGTTTTAAACTATTTGTATAAATGTCACTAATTGTATGACCCTTTAAACCTGGAAACGTGTTAGAATCATAAACATGATTCCAAACTTTTTTCATTGTTGAATTACAATAACTTAATGTTTTAGTACCTTTTTCACTTAGTTCATATTTTTTTGCAATTTCAGGAAATTGTTTGTTTACATACTTTCTAAAAATATCACCTGCTTCTGTGTCACAATCTTTAGAGTCATTACATCTAAAAACCATTCCTTCACTCGGTTTCCATTCACATCCTGTAATGTCATTTTTTTCAGGTGACGGAGATGGTTTTGGTGGAGATGGTTTTGGTTTTGTTTTACATGATGAAGGACTATAATAAAATTTTCCATCAACTTGTTTTGTTTTACAATGTGAAAATTTTTTAATCGAATCAGGAGCGACAAGAACCCAATCACTTTGTTCTAATAATATTTTATTTATCAAATTCATATATAATTAGTATGGTATAAATGTATTATTTTTATATATAAAATTAACTATTGTTTTATTTGTATCATCATTTTTATAAGCAGTTCCGACACCTGTTTCATTATATGGGGTTGCAATCGTATAACCATTTATTCTTGCCCAATTTTCAAATCCTTTTGGTGTACCGTCAATTTTATTTAATTCTTTCTCCGCCATTTTTTGTTTTCTTTTGTTCATTAAACAATTATACATATTAACTTCTGCCGACTTACCATTTTTATCGACAAAACAATAATCTTCTTGTAACATCTTGTCATATTTTTTCTTCGTTGCGTCAATCTGTTTCATTAATTCATTTAGAGCGATTGTTTTTGCTTCTGGAACACCACCCCCACCAATCATAACACGCCAAATTTTATCACTCCAAAACTTTATATCATCTACGTAAGTTTCTGTAACTATACCGGCCATATCTAAACCTGCTCGAATAAGTGTTGGTCGATACGATGCTTCAATTTCGTCCGGATTTGGAGCAACATATAACTGTTGAAGTAAGTCATTTATTTCTTTGCATTCTTCATCAGTTCCGATTTTTTCAATAGTTTCACCATCCACAACAGTTGGTTCACAAATTAATTTTTTAAAGTCCTCAAAGTTTTTAAGAGCTTCAAGTCTTTGAGAATTTTCTAAACCACCAGTACCCAAAGACGCTAACCAAGGATATGCTAAAGTAGTCCAAACCAAAAGTTTAAACCCTCTCTCAAAATATATTCCTGACCTACCACCTAACGCAAATATTTTTCTATAAACATCAACACTGTTAGGACTTGTTGTTAATGCAAACCTTCCCCAACTTTTAAGGAAATCACCAAAAAAATAACTTCCAACCTTTAATTTGTTTACTTTTCCTTCAGTTAAAAATAATTCTTTCCATCTGTTTATATTTAATATTCCTGTCATTTCTCCATAACCTCTAAACATTATTTTTACCGCCTTACCAAAGTTTTTTTGGAAATCCACACTAAGTGAATCGGCCAGTTCTTTAAATTCAGGTGATTCAATAAGTCTTTTAAATTCAACACTTTCTTTTTCTAAACCATATGATAAAAGATTATTTTCTAACCAGCTTGCCGCAGATTTACCTGATATGTCACTTTTGTTTAATAAAACCATTAAATTTCTTATAGTATCAAAATTACCGGAAATAGTTTTTGGACCCTTTTCGTCACCGATTATTTTTTTCGCCATTAATTGTACTTCCCTATCTAATCTTTGATATAGTTCTTCTAATGTACCATACGGTGTCATTAGTTTTATTCTAGTTATAACATTCTCTAAAAAGTACTTAAGGAAATTTGGACCTTCCAATGACCCAAAAGTTTTTAAACCTTCTATCGCTTTTTGTAAACCTTCAATTTTATCAAAAGGTAACTTACTCGCCAATTTATACACTTTAGCAATATTTTCAAATTCTTTTGTCAATATTTCGTCTACAATATTATAATCAAAATCAGAAATTTCTTCTTTAACGACTGAATCCCACTCTTTATTTTTTGAAGTTTTTGACATAATTGATTTTAAAAACCCAGGTAGATTTACTTCACCCGCAGAATTAACATAACCTAATTTTTTTAATAAATTTTTAAAATATTCATTTACAAATTCTGAATTTTTTTTAAGTGCTGGAATTATTTTACTTAATAAACTTTCTGGTAAATCGTTAAATGCTATTTTTTTATCAATAAATTTTTTTAGTTGTTCAAACTCTTGAACAGTAAATGTAGTTCCATTACTCAATATATCAGTACTACCTCTAATTGGTCCGTAATTAGTTAAAAATAAGTCATTAATTTTATCACGTAAGAAATTTCTATTTTGAGTTATAAATTTAACAGTATCAATATTATTAGGTAAATCATTTAGTTTAAAAACATCAATTAATATTTTTTTATATTCTTCATCAACACCTTTTAAATTATTAATCTCTTTTTTAAGTTTTTTTAATGCGTTTAAAGTATCTTGATATAAAACAGCATCTTTTTTTGCTACTGTAGTAGTTAGTTTAGTAACTAATGTTGAACATTCATCCGCTAACTCAGATAAATCAGGATATATTTGACGTAATGTTCCTCTCATTACCGTTTCAATTTCTTTTCTTAAAGTAACATCAGAGTTTTTAATTAAATTCTTAAACATTTCTTCAAGAGGTACCTCATTCAAAATATCATCTCCCCACTTTTCATACTTAATTGCACTAATAATCTTATTAACTAAATTAGTTTCAACAGATTCGCTACTAGCCGATAATAAACTTTCTCTAACTGTTCTCCCAAGTTTTTGTAAGTCCATATTTTTTAGAGCGTCAATATCAAAAAGATTTTTTAATATTTTTTGAGTTAAACTTTTTGGTAGACTAACTTCCAAAATTAATGTTAATCCCATTATTTCTCTAACTCTATTAACTTCGTTTAATAATTGTGTTTTCATTACCATAAATATACAGGTCGATTAATCTTCAATATTACTTTCTATTTGTTTATTTAACTCATCAATTCTTCTATTTAATTCTTTAACTTCATTAATGAGTTTATCTAATTTTTCATCAGACAATTGTTCTTTTATTTTTTTAGTCTGTTCCCCAAAGATTTTTTTACCAACATTCTCTAAAAAAATTTTCTGTTCTTTTTTGTTACTTGATAGAATATTTTCAAAAAAATTGTCAGCCTCTTCAGGAGTATTTATACCTCTGTTATTTAATTCCCATTCAAAAGCTTTCCATTTAGTTTCATCTAATTCGACATTAAATATGTCTTGTGACACCTGATTTGCATAAATAAACATATTATATCCCATATTTAACATGACTGGTGAAAACACAATAGGAACTTTTACTCCAACTTCCTTTAAAATTTTAACAGCAATATTTTTCCACTGAGAACCAAACTGTTGTTTTAACCATCTGTCCATAATTTCTTTTCCGTAAACCTGAATTTGTCTTGTAAATCTTGGAGTGTTGATGATATCATATAAATGTCTTCTTTCAACATCTGTTAACGACCTTACAAAATTATTCAATTTCTTACCTGTATTTGGGTTAGCTTTTTTTAATTTATTAAATACTGATATTTCTGCCCAATCCCCAAATCCTGATAAGAATTTTTTCTCAAATCCTGGTGTGTCCACAATAAATGATAACACAGCACACGCCATATCAATTTTAGCGGCCTCTTCATTTCCCGCCATTTTATTTCTGTAGGCGGAATAAATATTAAGTCCAGCATCAACTGATATTCTCGCGACAATCGCCAATTCAAGTTCCCATCCTACAGCCATAAATAAAGGTGGAAATACAAGTGATGCTAAAAGTACTCCCCCCATAACAATTTTCCATCCGTTTTCATCCCACCACTCATCAGGGCAAGGAATAGTATACTTAACATAACCTGATGGTAATGAAGAATAATATTGACCAACAATATAACCTTTATATTCTCTTTGACCCGCAGCAATTGATTGTAATTCTTTATACATTCCTGGACATTCAAGTAGTTTTTTTAGGGTTAATTCAACGAGTGAATCAGGTATCTTATCAATTGTTTTATAACCACCCCCCAAGGCATCGGATAATGTACCTAAAAATCCTGGGTTCATAAAAATATGCATTTTAACCGCATTTTTAACCAAAGGATTATTAAGATAAAAATCTTTAGAACCAGGAGCACCCGGTAAATAAGTTTGTATTAAATCGTAATCCTCAGGATAAAACTGAAGTAATAAATCTATTTGTTCTTCAGGTAATTTTAAAAATTTAATCATCCATTTACCAACATCACCATTTGTTTCTTTATTTGCAAAATCAACAACACAGTTAGGATATAACGATTCGTTTTCTACCAAATCCTTTACAAAATTAGGGAACTTAGAATATAAATCAAAGTCAAAATTAAGACCACTTCCTCCTTTAGTAACAATTTGTCTTCCTTTAATACCATCAAATTCAAAAGGTTCTGTACACCATTCAGTTAACCAATTTACTAAAGTATTAACTTGTTCATCATTTAAAATACTAAAAATTGGACCTAAATTAATTATTTGAGGTTTAAATCCTGAATCTTCATTTTTTCCTGAAATAACTTGGTTAATATTTTTTTGAATATTTCCAATTGAGTACGACGGTAAATCAGGGTCATCACCTCTACTATAAATTGGTATTATTTTACCATCAACATCATAAATACTTATTTTTAAAAACTTGGAATTATTAACACCTTGTTCAAATTTTTCTTGTTGTTCTTTTGGAGTTTGGCCTGTTTCATATAACCATTCATCCGCAGGAACATTTGGATATGCATTAGCCCTTAAAAATGAAAGAAAAGGTTCTACCCAATCATGTTTGTTAGTTTTAAAAAACTTATATGCCGGCATATTCTCTTCATTTATAGTGGACCCTTTACAAACTCGATAAGTTTTAAGTAAACAAATATAATTTTCAATATACCCATCTAGTTTAGGATTGTTAGGAGTAAGTCCTAAAGCTTCCGCAAAATTATAGTTACCACTTTTTAAATAATCCCTCAATGAATCATGCCAAGGATAACTGGTATTAACACCCCTCTCTCGTACTACATCTTTTTGTTTTAAATAACCAAGTTCTACTAACGCCATTTGTAAATTTGTAACTGAACTTTCCGTATTTTCTTTTACATAGGTTGGATATCCTTTTTTAGTATACCCTACTAAACCTTGTTCCTTTTGTTTAATATTTGTTAAATATTGTGTAGGTGAATATTGATATTGAGTAAGATAAGTCAAACTAGGAAACTTTAATGTTAAATCTTTCCAATTTGGTTTAATAGGGGGTTGATAATTAAATTGTTTTGGATTTTTATTATATTCACCAATTTTTCTCTCAAATATTTCATAATCGAGTAATACAACGAATGGACCCAAAACTTTAACATTACCTTTAAAACTTTTTTTACTTCTTGGTTGTTGTATTGAACTACCTGTTGGTGAATCGGAAAAATATAAACTATCTCTAAAAACTTTATTGTTTTTTAATAATTTTATTAAATCATCATAATTCATTTCAGATATTTTCTCCGCAAAAACAGTTATAATCTTATCTTTATTTGTGTTAATACTAACTCGAGCCTCACCTTCACTACTGTTAGATTCATATAATTTAATTAATTGGTCAATAGAATATTTTCTAAGTTCTTCTTTTGTTAAAACTTTTGGTTTTGGAGTTGTTTGAGGATTTGTATTATTGGTTATTGGAGTTTTAGAATAAAATGATGGGTAATTTAATTGTAAACTATTACAAAATTTATCAACAGTTTCTTTAGTTCTTGGCACAAACCAATCGTAATTTCTTGGTTGCATTTTACAATTTTTAATTGCGTCTTTATCATATTGATTTTTTGGGACTTTATTTGGGTCTTGTTGTTCTGTTAATATTTTAACTTTTGAAATATTTTCAGACAAAGTTTCCTTATTATCGTATTTCATCAATAACAAAACTCTTTCCAATAATTCTTGTTGTTTCTTTTCCATTTTTTACCAAACTTGATTTGCAGGGCCTCTTTTAATACCGGTCTCCCATTTTTCACCTTTTTTACCCAACATGTTGGCTTTACCTCTTGTGGTCACATAAAGTTCATCCCAATTACTACCTCTTTTATTTGTATTAGATGTTGCACCTCCACCACCTGAGGCAGCGTCTTGTTCACCTAACTCATCTTTCTTACCTTTTTTACTATTGGTAGTCAGATTTTTAAGCAAATCAATTATATAGTCAACGTCCTGTGTCATTTTTTTATAAATATCTTTGGTTAGATAAAAAAGTGTAGTTATATTTGTAGGTATGAAACAATTACTTTTTTTATTCCTATTATCTATAACATTATTATCTTGTGAGAGATATGAACAACCTACTTACCCATCATTATCAGGTAACTATGTAATTGATGTTATTACAGTTTCAACCGATTCTTACACTGATGTATTATATCCTGGTGATACACTATTTCTAAACGATACTAACTTTCCAATGGACACAATTGCCGTTGGTTTTACCAAATTAGGTTTTAATAACACACACATGGGATTTAATATTGTTGAGAACCAATGGGGTGATTATTATTTTGAAGATAAATTCCCGTATACCTGTACTAACTTCGAATATCAAGGAAATGGATTTTTTTGGGTAATAATTAATGGAATACAATACTCATTTGATATTGTACAAGATGGTCTTGAAAATTTAATTATTCGTTCTAAAACAGGTAGATTTAGAGATTCCAACAACAATGAAATGGAATTAACATTTACTATGACTATGACATATTAGAATAAAAACGAAGGTGGAATTTTATTTGGATTTAATTTATAATACTCATCCATAAAATCCTTTAACTCAATTTTATCAACCTCGTATTCCCTTTCGTCTAACGCTTCTTCATCAATAATTAACTCGTCAGTGTCTTCTTCATATATGATAGGAAAATCACTTGATTCATAATCATAGTTCTCTAAAATGAAAAAACCGGACTTCTCAACAAAGTCCAGTTCAAATTCATGTTCTCTTATCTCGTCCTCACCATCTTCTTTTAATCTAAAACTAACTTGTATAATTTCAGATTTTGGATTATAATAGTAATCAACAATTTCTTTGATTTTCATTTCCTTAAAGAATTTTCTTAAACCACTTAAGTGATTCATTGATTTGTTCTTGTACTAACGAAGCTTTTGATTTAATTTTAATACCTTCTTCAATCTCTTCCATAGTATACCCTTTAGTTCCACACTCACACGTTTCACCTTCTTTCATTTCACCACCACACTCTTCACATGTTTCACCCTCATACATACCACTACATTCACACATTTCACCTTCATATAAACCTCCACACTCATCACATTGTTTTTTCATTTTTTGATTAATGTTTGTGTTCTTATATTCAGTAACCTCATTTTTATTATTAACGGTAATACCACCCTTATCCTGAGCCAAATCCTCAACATTAAGCATTTGTTCTTTTGGTGTGTCAAATCCACGAGTGACATAACCATCATATGGTTTTCTATGTTTATCTTTAATTGAATTTTTTTCTTGTTCTGAAATACCTAAAAAATATGGATTCATAATAATTGTTTTCTAGATAAATATATGGTTGATTGAATAATATTAATTTATTATACTTTACCCATGGAAAAACCTTACCAACTATTACAACCAGTTTTTAAAGACCATCGTGGGTCTTTTACTCCAATCAAACTTTCTGACAAGTGGGTTCAATCAAACATTAGTATAAACGATGATATATTCGTATTTCGTGGATTACATTATCAAGACGAACCAATGTCTCAAACGAAGTTAGTTTCTGTTATTCAAGGAAAGATTATTGATTTTGTTGTTAACTTGGATAAAAAAAGTGAAGAGTTTGGTAAACTTGAAACATTTGTTTTAACATCAGGTGAATCGGTATATGTCCCCAAAGGATACGCTCACGGATTTTTAACACTTCAAAGTGGGACAATCGTTAACTACTTGGTAGACAATGAATATTCTAAAGAACACGAAGGATGTATTCAATGGGATACTATAGAAGAAGTAAAAGACATTATCACCAAATACATGAGAGGATTTAACTTTAAAGTTAAGATTAGTGATAAAGACACCGAAGGAATTACATTAGAAGAATATAAAAACAAATGACAAAAGAAGAAGTAGAAGAATTGGCCGAAGGAGCAATTCTATTAGATGGATTTGATGAATGTATCACAGGAATTGTTGAAGAGTTTGGCAATGGTGTGAGAATACTTTATTCACGTGATAAAATACTTGAGTCATTACAAAAAGATATGTCTTATGAAGATGCTTTAGAATATTATTACTACAACATTGTTGGTGGACATTTTGGTGAAAGAAATCCTTTGTTTTTACTTTAAAAGTAATTTGCGTAAAACGAAATAATTTTTGGAGCATATCTTTTTAAATAAGAATTAATTCTTTCTACGGTCACTTCTTTATTTTCTTCTTCAATTATACTTATTACTCCGTTCACCATTTCACCTTGAACTTTATCGGCCATATCAACTAATTCATCGAACGCTTCGTTAGTATCATTATACTTATGTTCGTGAGCCAATCTTTCTTTACCCATATAAAGATACGGTGAAGCCGCCAACATGTTAACGACACCAGATTCTCTTAATTTATTTAAATATCGTTTTAAAAACAACATGTTGAAATGTTTTATTAACTGAGCATGTTGTGTTAAATCAGTTGACAGATTTTCTTGAATATTTCTTTTTTGTTTTCTTTCCTTCATTTCATCAAACTCAGATTCATACATCCATTTATCTTCATCCAATAAATAAAGACCCGACCCGTTGTCCCATTTAACAACATATTGAATAAATCCAGGCCCTTTTTGTATTCCTTTAACAGTTCCTCTGTCACCAAACGATAATTGAGGTTCACCGAAAAGTTCAATGATAACAATTCTATCACCAGGTTTAAGTTCAGGATTTAATTTCTTACTCATATATTTATAAATATAATGAAATATATAATTAAAGAATCTCAAAAGCAAATTATCCTTGAAACAATAAATGATAGGATTAAAGAAGTTCAAGAAGATGGTGTTGAACTAACAAAAAAGATTGTAGAAGACACTAAAACTCACGTTTCAATAAACTTAAAGATGATGCTCACATGGGGAGCGGCAATCGGAGGGTTTATGGGCCCAATTATGCAATGGTTAAATGGACAGGTACCTGAGTTAACAGAAAAAGATTCATCATTAATTGCTGCCGGTATTGCGTCAGTAATATTCTTTCAAGAAAGAAGTTTTACCAAATCAATTATTAAAAAGATTAAAGAAGACGGACTTGAAGAATCATTTAAATTGGGGGCAATTAAAGCCAATCAACTTAAAACTGTTTTGGCAGGTTTTTTAAAGAGTTTGAATTTATCTGCGTTCAGTGTAACAAATATGTTAAGTTACGCATTCTTGGTTCCAATCATACCAATGATATACGACGCTATCTCTGAAGGTATATGGGATATGAAAGATACTGAAATGTTAGTTAAATCATTATCAGCGTTTGGATTAATAACAATTTCAGGTAATTTCTTAAAACGACTTATGGATTTAATCGTTGACAGGATTACTAAATAAAATCAATCTTTAATTCCAAATCAGACGTTCCTCTGAATATTCTGTGATAAGTCCCTTCAGGAATTAATAATACTTGTCCTTCAGTTAACTCTATTGGCAATTGATTATCCATTTGAAATTTCCATCCATCACCTTGTACCACTTCAATCAATCTATCTTCTCTATCACGATGCCATTGTAGTTCACCACTATCAACATCGGATTTAAAAACTCTAATCTTTGAGGTTTCTGTTAGTTTTCTATCTTTATACGGTTTCATATTACCAAAATCCTGGATAAGTTTTACCGCCCCAGAGGTAACCAAAGCGATTGAGTCTACATGCCCAGTACCCCGCAGTTAATCTGTCTTTCTTTTTAGAACACTGATGTCTAGCCGCAAATGATTTACGAGCTTTAGGATTAGATACCTTAGCAGTTAAACCACCATGAACATCACCAAATGAAATTTTCTTAACTCTACCTGTTGATGGGTTTTTAACATAGACAACATATTTCTTACCACCACCACTATTTCTTCTTGGTTTACCGAGTTCAACTTTCTTTCCGTTATACTCAGCTTCAGAGATAAATGTTTCTTCCATTGGAGTATCCAAATAAACTACTCTACCATTTGATAATCTAACCTGTGTTCCAAAATCAGATTCAACAAGTTCAACATCATCTTCATTTAATTCAACCATTCCTTCGTAATATAACTCACGTGCTTCTTGAATAACGTTAAAGAATTCCTCAGAACCAAATCTGAAGATATTATCATTTAATGGTACATCATTTGTTATATGATAATTAAGGTGTTCCGAGATAAGTGGTTTTTCCACTGATTCTGTAAGAACTTTTTTGATAAGTTTTTTGATATTCATTTTTTACTTCGTAATAAGAAATACAACCCAAAGAACAATGCTGAAGTACAATAGAAAATTCCTGTGGTAATCCAATAAGAACTTGTGTAATCTAAGATTGCTTTGAACATTATGTCGAATCCTAGTGGATTGAAAAACATTGCGAGCATAAGGCAATAAGTGGCAACATTTTCCTTTAGAATTCGTTTCATTTTCGTCATTATCCATTAACGTGGGTTTAAAGTTTATGAACAAAGTTCATTTTATTTATAAATATATTTGTGTAGACAAATATTTTGTGTATATTTGTATAAATAATTAAATAATCAAGTCCTATGAAAAACTTATTTCTTTCTCTTGTTTTGGTGATGGTTGGTTTGGTAGCTAACTCACAAGTAATTACTGTTAATGTTCACAAAGTTCAAAATTTCAATCATTCGTCATCTATGTCAACAGTTCAAGCAAGACAATTGGATTTGATTGAATACCCAAATTATACTACTGGTGAAAATGTCTACACATTTGACTTGGATAAAAAAATTCTAACATTAAAGAATTGTAAAGGATTTTTTACGTGTAATATTATTGAAGTTAATAAAAATGAAAACATTCTTGATTGTATTGTTTTTGATGGTGTTAGGAATGTTTTATTTATGTTAGGAGTAAATAAAAATAACGAAAGAGAGTTTTTAACTGAATTTGTTGATAATGATAAAGTATTTGGTCAATTCTCTTTAAATTCAGATTTTGATTATAGTGTAAAATAAAAAAGAGGGTATAACCCTCTTTTTTTGTAAAAAAATTATTTAAATTAAGCTTTACAAACTCCTGGAAATTTAGCTAATTGTTCTTTAAGCGCTCTTTTAGTTGCGGCTTGTAATGCTTTTTTTCCATTTTCAGCACTATTATTTCCAAAATACTTGTATAAGTAATCTAAATCTTCGGGCTTATATTTTCCATCTTTAAATCTCCATTCAGCCCCACTAACATTTGCGTCAATATTACATGTACCATTACATAAACATTTAGTATTAAGACTTTCGTCGGCAGCAATTGATGTTAAATAATATCTAATAAAATCAAATGCCATTGACTCAGCATTATGTTTTGGATTTTCTCCACCCCCACCACCGGTTATATTTGGTTCAGATTGAGGTCTTAAACCAATAATTGCCAATGAGGATTTACTAATTGTTGGTGTGTTAGGCCACCCAACAAACTTATTTAATGAAGTTTCGTCTTTAATTATTTCAGGTAAATAATATGTTTTACCATTTGACGTAAAACCTGCTGTAGATGTTATGGATGCTGGGGGTTGTCTTTGATTTTGTTGAACTGGTTGTTCACTTAAATAATTCTTTTTGGTTGCACTTTCATGCATTTCCAATATTCTTTGTTTTTCTTCTAAAGAAATTTCAAATAGTTTTTTCATAATCTTAATTTTATTTAATAAATACATGATATTTTTAAAAAATTATATACTTATTGCCAAATAAATGAAATAATGGCAGCTAAATCAACAGGTTCAACGAAATTATCATTCGGAGTTAAAAAATCAGGTAAATCAACAAAGAAATTTACCTCAAATAAAAGAAGTAAAAATTATAAGAAGCCTTATAACGGCCATGGGAGGTAAACATGAAAGAATACATTAAAAAACAAATCGGAAACATCAAACAGTTTTCATTCGCAGAGATGACTTCCAATAGTTCAGGAAAGACATCAGGAAGTGGTACTGCAGGTCTTTACATCGTCTTTATTGGAGGTTTGACATTCCTTATGGGTTGTGTGGATAAAATGTTTTTAAACAAAGATATGGACGTTATAACACAGTCAATAATCCTTGTTGGAATTGGGGCAACTCTTTTAGGATATAGAAAATCAAAAGATAAGACAGAAGAACCTACGGTAGAAGAAGTAACAGAAACTACTGAAGAAGAAATTAACGGTTAATTCCACCAACGTTCAATATTTTCACTCAAAACTTTGAAAAGTAATTTCCTTGCCCTTTCGTGATTGTATCTTCCGATATTCAAAGCAATTCTTGATTTAACCTCGTATGAAGTTAAGTCATCATTGTCCATTTTAAAAACATGATATTTTTTATCGGTAATAATTTTCTTATACACCAATGGATATTTTTTGAAAAAATCATTTAAGTTTTCTTTTTTCAAACGTGTCTCCATATAATATCCACCTAAATCATCTTCAATATCATCACCTGTTGGGACAAAGAAAAAATCTTTATCTTCATAGTCCATATACTCCATTGTATAAAACTCTTCTTGAACTTTTTCCATCAGTTTGACACACAACATCATCCTTTTGGCATCAAGGTCAGAATTCATGTGAAAACCTTTTTCTTTAATGTACTTAGCCTGTTTCTCTAACTTAAACTTGAATACCTCAAAAATATAATGGTCATCCCAATCACGGTCTTTCCAAATAACAGGAAACCACTTGATTAGATTACCAACAGAGGTAAAAAAGTTTCTAACAGGATTTCTAAAATATTTCCAAATAAAATCATTTATTTTTTCAATCATAACTCAAGGATTGTTTTTTTACTAACTAAATCTTTTTTTAAGGAAACAATACTACATTCAAAGTCCAAAGAATACTGTGTTAATTCTTCAGATTCTTCATACTTTTTAACATATAATTCAACCAGATTTTCTGCAGATTGAATCTGTCCGAAATGAGTTATTGAACCAATAACTTTACGTATCCATTGAAAGTCCCTATCCATAGGACAAATATACATAATTTTTCTTAATTATACAATAACGCAGTTAATTGCGGATTACTTTTTTCATACATACGTATCATAATCCCTGCTTCAGAGTTTGCGAAGTTTTCTTGAGATATGGTATTAAACCCTTGTAACTTAATATTTCTTTGACGTGCAAACTCATGAACCCACTCGTGAGCAATTGTTCTTAAAACATCAATTAACATTCTTCCAAATGCAAGAACTTTAATTTTACCCGTAATTTCACTTCCTGTGGTCATTTTACCAAAACGTTCACCAAGAAGTTGGATATCAACGTCTTTCTTAAGTGGAGAGTTTTTTTGACAAAATCTCAAGAAGTCCTGAATAACATCTATTTGTTCAGAACTAAGTCCACTAGATTTATCATACAAATTTACTTTCATCTTAACAATAAATATCTTATATTTCTTTTGTATATATAATTATGAAAAAGAGTTTTTTTGAAAAAGTCCTAAATAAAATAAACAAACAAGACATCGACCAATGGTTTGGTGAAAATTCCGAAATCAAAGTTACGGAATTTTCTCATTCAATTAGTCAGAAAAAAAACATTTTATCAATAAAATTATACCCAACAGATTATGAATACGCTATCGAACTTTTTCCGGAAGGCTTGGAAATTCTTGTCTCCCATACTGTCAAAATTCTTTCACTTCCTGAGGATTATATATTAACAACATCAATAGAACATTAAATTATGCCACACCCAATCGTACACGCTAAATCCTCAGCAAAAAAATTTGGAGGAAAATGGGAAGATTATATTGAAATCCATGAATGGTTTGATAATACGAAATCATGGTATGGACATTCATTACACAGAATTTTTCGACATCATTCAGAGGGTATTTTTGAAATGGAGCAAAAATTTGGTCCGGAATTTAAAAATAGTGATGGAAAAACTGTATATACCCGTTATGTCGGTGAACAACATGTAATGGAAGATTGTAACGGATATATTCCGTCTGGAAAAGAATGGGTGTTAGCATTAGAAAATAAACAAAGACCTTTATGGATGATTAAAACCATGAAGTTAGAAATTGATGATTGATATTTATTATTATGAAAGAATTATTAAATAACCCTGATACTATAAAAAAATTTAAACTTTTACATTACATCTTATTAAGTAATGGTCTTACTCATATCAGTAATGACTTTTATATTGATTACGATGGAAATGTTGATTATCACTTTGCTCCTTGGACTGGAAGAGGTAATGCTTATGATATTATACCTAATAAATTATTTGATTTTTTAGATAATTTTTTTGATTCTATTAAAGATAAAGTTTTAGATTCATTAGAAGGTGATGGTGATTCTAGAGCAACGGTATCATGTGAGTATTCAACAACAGATAAAACTTTTACAATTGAAGAAGGTATTCAAACTATGGGTTATGAATCATATTACCATGAGTTTGAAATTGACGAAAAAGAATTACTTGAAGATATGGTTCAATGGAAAGAAGAAGGTAAACTTAAAATTACAGTTGATTTTAACGGTGGTGGTGATTCAGGTTATATTGACGATGTTGGATATTACAATGACGGTAACGACAAACATGATTTATCAGCAGTTTGGGAAGATAAGTTATACAAAATCTTGGAAAAAAATCATGGTGGATGGGAAATAAATGAAGGCTCTGAGGGAACGTTCATAATTAATAATGAAAACCAAACTATAGAATTAGATTTTCGTATGAATGTTGAAGAAACTTCAACAGGTTACGAATTTACACACCAATTTGAGTTTTAATAAACCTGAATAGTTCTTTGTGGTCTGTCATCACCAAAGTCAGGACAGAAATAAGTATTGTTACCGTCGTGATAAATTGTTCCACCAACTCCATTAGGAATTTTGTGTGTTTCATGGAATTTTTCATCCAAGTCAATTTGGTGATTTCCATCATGAATGATAAAACATAAGTTTTCATAACCACACTTATATTGTTGGTCTTTGTTCTTATGTTTCATAAACTCGTCAAAAGACATTACATATCTTGCATCTTCGTTAAGGTATCTTTTAACGATAAATTCTAATTGGTTCTCTGTGATAATAAACTTTTTCATATTCTATAAATATAAGGGTTAAGAATAAATTCCTTGACTATAAATCTTCCATTCTTTTTGTCTTCTATCAGGATGAGTAAAATCTAAAAAATTAGATTTAACACCATTCAAAGAATTTGGATTAGTTTTTAAAGAATTACTTAATTTTGGAGCTTTTGTTGTACAACCTGCAAATCCAACTTGATAACATAATGACGATAATGCATCAACTTGATTTTGATTCAAATTAGGATACAAATTTAGTAACTTATTTGCTAATTTATCTAAGTTTGTTTTTAAAAATACTTTAGCTTTATCTTTTGTTATTGATGGGTCTTTAGGTGTTACTTTTCTACCATCAGGATAATAAACCGTACCATAACCAATTGTGGGTGTTCCTGATGGTGTTTTACCTTTTAAACAACAATCAACTTCACCCCTAACACATTTCCCACCTTTAGCATCATCATAAACACAAGGAACAAAAAACTCAATATTACCAACAAAATTAACAAGTTTGTCTGAAACACCTGTAGGTTTTTGAATACTCTTTGGTGTTTTTGTTCTTATCATCTTAAGTGCATTATCAATAACACCTCCTGATTCTGGTTTTATTTGGTCTTTTGGTGGAGCCATAGAAGACCATTTATCCATAAAATTTGGTTCTTGGTTTGAAGGTTTATATCCCGCAATTTTATTAATATCATCAAAAACTGATTGCTCATTAATATTTGGATTTAAACCCATCATTGATTTTATCTTACTAACTTCAGTTAATAAATTTCTCATACTGATAAATACTTTTTAATAAATATTTTGCTAATGTTGATTATTTTTAATAAAGAGCATATATTTAATTTTAATGATAACAAAAAAAGTTAAAACAAAACTACGAAATTTAAATAACAATAATATTTTTAAGAAATCCTGACATTTGTCAGGATTTTTTTTGCCCTTTTAATAAATAAAATAAAAAAAAACAAAAAATGAAAAACACAGAAACTTACAACGAGTTAGTTCAAAAAATGAGAACATTCTTCCAAAACAAAGGTTTTAAAGAAGTTCCAACCCAATCAAGATTATCAATCTTGGCGGCGTGTGAAAATCCACACTCAATAACAACATTTAATTATCAAGGAGAAGTATGGCCACTACCACAGACAGGTCAAATGTGGTTAGAATACGAACTTCTTAAGAATCCTGAATGGAACGGTGTCTATTGTATTTCAACGTCTTATAGACAAGAAAAAGACCCAATTCCAGGTCGTCACGAAATGATTTTTCCCATGTTTGAGTTTGAATCAAAAGGTGGAATGAAAGAAATGTTAAAACTTGAATTTGAACTTTTAGATTATTTAGGTTTTGATTCACCTGTAGAAGTTAACTACGATGATGTATGTGAAGAATATGGTGGAGTTTCAATCTTAGAAAACGAACACGAAACAAGAATGTGGGAAGAAAAAGGACCGGTAGTATCACTTCAAAATTTCCCATACAGAACAAACCCATTTTGGAACATGAGAGAAAGTGAAAACAAAATATTCAACAAAGTTGATGTAATCCTTTACGGGCAAGAAACAATTGGTTCTGCAGAAAGAAGTTCCAACGTAGAAGAAATGAGAAATAATTTCTACACAATAGAAAATGGAAAATATTCTGAAAAACTATTTGAACTATTTGGTAAAGAAAGAGTTGAAAAAGAATTAGAAGAATTCTTATCACATGATTTCTTCCCAAGATTTGGTGGAGGGATTGGAATGACTCGTTTATCAAGAGCTTACGAACTACTACAACAAGAAGTAACAGTATAAACCATAAATCCCCTCATTAGAGGGGATTTTTTTATTCTTTAATTTCTTTCATCAACTTACCCCACAAAGCCGTCTGTAATACAATAAGACCAACACTTAAAACAAATACAGGTAATGATGGTGAGGTTACCATTAATACAACTGATAATACAAGAGCGAACATTGCTGAAGTCAATTTTAGTTTTAAGTTTTTCATAGTGGTGTTGGTGTTAATTGTTCTACAAATATAAACAAAAAAACTCCCGATTGGGAGTTTTTCATTATTTTTTTTAAAATTAATATCTTCTTGTTCTTCTTCTGATATTTTCCGCCATAGGTTCTTTTGATGTTTCCATATCATCAGATGGTTCCATTCCCATTATCCTTTCATTTGTATCCATATCATTATCACCGTCACCCGAATTCATTTTATTATTCTCATAATCTCGGATAATAGACTTAAGTTCCATTGCTTCTTTTTCTTTACCTTCGGTATTTCTTAATTGACTATAAAGTTCCTTAAGATAATCCCATCCAGCAACACCTAAAAGTGCAATAGTTGTTCCAACCATTGTCACAATTGCTCCACCTGTACTCATGGCTTCAGGATTAAAGAAGTTTTCAACTTCGTTAACTCTATTTCTTTTATTTCTTTTTGTTTCTTTAACTACTGTCTTAATTAAGTTAGTTAATTCTGATTCTGTTAATCTTACAACTTTTTTCATTTTTTTGTTTTTTTTATTTTATCTTGGAGCACCTCTATAAGATGCATTTTTATAAATTGGTGCCACATAATCAGGGGTTCCTTTATATGTACAAAACGGTCTTGATGTAATTACTTTTGCTAAATCGTTATTTAGATAGTCTTCTTTAATACCACCTTTTCTTTTAAAAGGTTGACCAATTTCGCCTAATCCCTTTTCAAATACAGAATTACAATTCCATCTGAATTTAATAGGTTCAGTATCTCTTTGTTTATCTCTATTTAAAAAAGTACCAGTTTTACCCGAAACACCCTCACCTGTTGAAATATCGTCAACCGTAAATTCAACTGTTGGTAAATTATTAATCGTTGTTATCCCAACTCGTTTTATTTTATAATTTTCAGAAGTTCTTTTACCTTTAAAAATCCCACTTTCTCCTGTGTATTTATTTAAACCATAGGAGTTAAACATAAGAACTTCAGAACCTGCTAAATTTAAAACATCGTTACGAAATTGTTCAGGTGTTTTATTAGTCAAATCATTTGAACTGTCTTGTTCTCTTATAACTTTTTTAATTAAATTAACAAGTTCATTTTCTGTTAATCTAATAACTTTTTCTTTTTTCATAAAAAATTCTTTTTTATCTATATAAATACAAAGAAAATTAACTTTTACACTTTTTTATATCAAAAAAAAATAATATACTTGAATATGACAAAAATTAAAAATGGTGATAATGTATCTGTTCATTATACAGGTAAATTAGAAGATGGTTCAGTATTCGACACATCTTTAGCTGAGGGTAGAGAACCTCTTACAGTAACATTAGGTCAAGGACAATTAATTCCAGGTTTTGAAAATGGATTAATTGACATGACTATTGGCGAAATGAAAACAATTGAAATTGAGCCAGAAAATGCTTACGGAGATATTAATCCTCAATTAGTTAGTGAAGTATCATTAACTCAAGTCCCTGAAGGTGTTAAAGCTGGGGATATGTTACAAGGACAAAACCAATTTGGCCCTGTAAACGTTGTGGTTACAGAAATTAAAGAAAGTACTGCTGTGTTGGACATGAACCATCCATTAGCAGGTAAGAAACTTATCTTTGATTTAGAGGTTGTATCAGTAAACTAATACAATTTCATTTATTTTTCAAAACATCCCACGTCTGTGGGATTTTTTGTTTATATTAGCAGTATGAATATCTTCTTTTTGGATTGGGATACTAAAAAATGTGCGAAATACCATTGTGATAAACACGTGGTTAAAATGATACTTGAAACTGCTCAACTATTATGTGGAGCCCACCATGTAACCCATCAAGCGCCCACCAAGTACCCACCAAGTACCGTACAAGTAACCGACCAAGTACCGTACAAGTTATCACACAAAAACCACCCCTGTTCAATATGGGTTAGAGAGTCATTATCAAACTATTTTTATTTATGTGATTTGGGACTTGAGTTATGTAAAGAATACACTTATAGATACGGGAAACGTCATAAATCACAGGATGTGATTGAGTGGTGTTTGACAAATAAGTTAAGCATTTGTGACAAAGGTTTTACTGAACCCCCCAAAGCAATGCCCGATGAGTACAAAGTAACAGACGTTATAGAATCATATAGAAACTACTATAAAGGAGCTAAAAAAGATTTTTCCAAATGGAAAAATAGAGATACACCTGAATGGTTTAACCCTGCATCAATTGTTGCATCTGAGCAACCAATTGTCCCTGTTGCATCTGAAGTGTTCTAATTCTACCCATTTGTTCATTATTTAATTCAAAATCCTCAGATTTAATTTCATTAATTTTGTTATCCAAACGAGTGTGTTGTGATAATAGATTACTATACAATTGTGATTTTTGTTCTTGTGTCATAAAATAAAAATAAAAATAAATGTTAAAAAATAAATAGATTACCAATCAATTCCAGGTCCAAATTTCCTTTCATCAATAATATCGTTTATATATAATTCAATATTGGGTAATAAATCTTCTAATCTATATTGAATTTCCGCCCTGATATTATCAAAATCACTTCTATTCTGTGACTTGTAGATGTCAATATAAACTTTTATCTTACCTGATAATGTTATATAATTAATTTTAATTTTATCAATAGATTGGATTTCGTGTAATTCATCCATCTCACCCATTCCCCATTCTTCAGATTCTGTACGTAATGAATTAAGTTCAGAATCAATTAGTTGTTGAATTAAATTTTTTGTCTTTTCTAATTGTTTTTGGTTTATCACGTACTTCATATGTAATAAATACATATGAAAATAAAAAACCCCACTTGTGGTGGGGTTTTGATTATTTCAAGTTAGTATTATCTTCGACAAAATTATCCACTTTATCTTTAAACACCATATAAGCCAAAGTTTGAACTCCAATAGCGGTTAAAAACTTTGGTATGTCTTTTTTAAATTCATTTGCTTGTTGTTTTAAACTTCTTTTTACTTTTTTAAGTAATTTTTTTAACCATTTAGGATTGGTTTGTTTTAATTCCAAAAAGTAAGCTTTAACCTCATCTTTATCTTTACCAACCAAAGAATTAATTGCGTTATCAATATTATCTTCAGGAGCAGTTTCCATCTTAGCTTCAAAACTTTTTTTATCAAGAGTTGATTCTGTAATATACGGTTTAACATCACCTGATTTTGTTTCAATCAATTTTTTAAAATTTTCAATAACAATTTTTTTACCACCTTCGTGTTGTTCACGAATTGAATTTTTCACTTCTTCCGATAAATCGTTTAATAAATGTTTCATAGTTTTTTATTTATAAATATATCAAGATACAATAATATTCACATCAACATATTGCCAGTCTCTGTTTATCATTGTTTTATATTGACTCAAATTTTCTATAATACAATCCCATACAGGGTTTTCAAACAATTCATCATTATCATACTTTATATCATAAACCAAGTGAACCATATCATCATAGTTTTCCATAAAATGATGAACCTTTCTAACAAGGTCATCAACAAATATTTTTTCAATTTCAAAAGTGATGTCTATTCTAAAAGATTCACTACTTTCCCAATACATTTCAAAGTTATCATCAACAATATATTTTCCATATATTGTATATATTATGCTGTTATTATCTCTGTATTTTATCTCAACGGTATCTGTATTTAAACATTTTCTTAATTTTTTTTCATTTTCTTTAGGAATATAAAACTCTCCTTTATTGAAATCATTTAATACTATAAGTGATGGACGTTGATATGATTTAATTGATACATTGGCAAAATTTCCAACAGTATCTAATTCATCATCAAGTAAAGAGCTGAGTGCATTGTATGAAAACGGAATATTATTTGGATTTTTTATCTTTAAGATTGGGACCTTAACTATTTCATTATTCAAATAAACTCCAGTGTATTCATCATCATGATAAATTATTAATCCGTAAATCTCTTTTGATTTAAAATAAACGGACATTACTTTAGAAAACGCCTTGTATTCGGAAGATAAATTACTCATGTATTATATTTCGTATTCGTCAGGAATTATTCTATCAACGTCTTCTTCTGTTGTATTAATCACTTGTTTCATATCTCTCCAATCAATACCATTGATTGATAGAACATGTACCATTGTCATACCTGAATTAAGTTTTTTATCGTTAAGTAATGCCCATTCATCCGCAGTATCATCTTCATACATTTTTAAATAATTATATAAGATTGCAATATCAACTTCATCTGTAACTTCAGGTATTATCACATCAACATAAACATCATACATTTCTCCAAAGTAGTCGTCTGCCTCTTCAACATCTTTTATTTGAACAGGAAATCGGTACCTTTTGGACAAATCGTCAAGATAGAACTCAATACTACCTCCTAACTTTGAAACAACCAATTCTTTTAAATATGGATACCTCGAAACTTTTTGGATAAATTGTTCCAAACCACCAAAAAACTTGGCAATATCCAAAACAGACCCTCCATTATCTATTAAACCAATTACTTTTTGTGAAAAATTATCAGACATATAAGATAAATACATTATAAAACAAAAAACCCCACTCAGATGAATGGGGTTTAAAAATTACTCTTCCTCGTCATGATACCTACCAAGATTAACAGGTTCCACAAATGTACCCTCAAGTTCGGACATTTCTTTCTTATACTCCTCAACAGTCTCAACTGAATAGATGGGAGCAAATAATGGACGACGATTAAATGGAACGTTATCTCGGTTTTCCCACTCCTCCAATTCTTTTTCTATATTAGGGATTTGTCGTTTTACATATGAATATTTATACCACTTCTCGTAGTCCTCACGTGTGGGAACAAATTTAACGTCACCGTAGTTTTGAACATTCAAATTAGGGTTGTTAGTGTAAACATTAAGAATACCCTCATCACCATTATACTGATAACATAACTCCTGAAGAGTATATGGGTTTGTTATACCTTTATCTTCCCAACTTCTTCCATAGGAATTAATTTTACAGATATAAAAATATCCATCCTCAAAAGAATAAATTTGACTGTTAATCTTGTCTTTTAATTCAACAAGTTGTTCTATTGTGTAATTAGATAAATCCATAGAACAAATATAAAACAAAAAACTCAATAAAAAAAATTATAAATTATCATCCTCAATATTATATAGAGTATAAGCATAATTTTTTACTCTGTTTGATAACTCCTCAAGTTCTAAAAAATCTTCAGATGGATAATTTTCACGTTCTAATATATTAAACGCAGATTCAATCATAGAATCAGTATAATTTTTTACATGTTCTTTTTCTTCATCTGTTGCATGTTTTGGGTCATTTTCGCTTGACCAAATTTTTAAGTGCATCAATATTGCTTTTAACTGAAATATTGCTTGGTCTTTAACTGTAAATTTCTTTGGTCTTTCTCCACTGAAAATTGAGTTACCTCCCATTAGCATGTCCCCATTATGTAATTGTAAAATTAAGTCAGAAGAATTTTCTTTAATCACTCTTTTAACTATTCTAACCAAATCAGATTCTGTTAATTTAATAATTTTTTTCATAATATATTTTTTTTAAAACTCCATGTTAATTCTCTTAATCTCTATTCCGAACTTATCAGTATAATATTTTTCAATACCTTCACCAACCGAATTTCCAAATAAAACACGCATCATTTCAAAAAAAGAATAATCAATCCATAATGTCCCGTGATTATTTCTGTGAGCAATTCTTACAGGGTGTCCATCACTATCAACGTCTTTCCTACTAAAGAAATGAATATACCCATCATCATCAATGTTCATTTCAACATCACCATAGGTAGCGTCCATGTACTTTTTAATAACCTCATTTAACTTACTCTCAGTGATAATATATTTCATATTACAATAAATACCTTATAAATAAAAAACCCCTTACATCGGAGGGGTTGTATATTATTATTTAACTCTGATTGGAGGATACTTTGCAAAAAACAACTCAATATTTTCCTTTAGTTTTTCAGCATCTGAAAATTTTATTTCAATTTCTCTTCCATTAGTTTTATAACCCTTTGATTGCCACCATTTATGCATATTCATTTGATTTTCTTTATTATTAGTATTAAATAATTGAATTTGTTCTTTAGGTGATGTGGAATCTGTTGATGCAATTGATAAACCATAAAGACCTCTATCTCCCGCAGTTGTTCCCCAATTTAAACTCTGTGATGGAATTGATGGTCTACCATAACTGTCAAAAGTTAAGACTTTCGGTGGATATTTAAGATACTGTAATGTAGACACCAATTTTTTCCATAAAGGATTATTACGTCCTTCAGGTGATTTAGGTGATTTCGCTTTAGGCATCTGAATTGCCTTCTCAAGTTTGTTATAAGTAGTTGGGGATTTATCCTGTTCCTTAACAACTCTTTTAACTATTTTAACCAAATCTGATTCAGTTAATGTTATGACTTTTTTCATATTAATATTTTATAATAAATACATCCCAAAATAAAAAAGGGGGTAGGGGGAATTGAAAAACG
>Ga0209084_1000760_pt1 | contig 29470 bp, 24 predicted proteins | sample C_130820_MF_Meta_FD_187309 | JGI IMG/M metagenome (GOLD analysis project Ga0209084, IMG submission 187309) | Freshwater microbial communities from Lake Croche, Canada to study carbon cycling - C_130820_MF_MetaG (SPAdes) (version 2) | ecosystem: Environmental > Aquatic > Freshwater > Lake... | reverse complement strand
CCAAAGGTAAACGAGTCTTTGTATGACCGTAAGCAGAAATACTCTTCTAGGTATGCTGAAGATTGGGAAGTGGAACTTGCTAACTTCCAGAATAGTAAACGTGATAACACAAGACATAAGTCTTACAAAGAGAAGAATAAGAGTTGGAGTATAGATGAATGGTATGATCAAAATGAAAAACCAAAAACTTGGGTTTTACCTAAGAAGAGAAATGTTTGTGAGTGCTTGGTTGAACATAAAGGTCCATGTATACCAGGTAGTGTTTTCGGACATAAGGGACGGGTATATTACAACACATTGGATAATGACATAACCGATAGTGATTTCATCAAGAAAAGTCCAGCATATTATGAGGTATTGAAACAAATCATCTATGATGATAGGTTAAGTGCTAGGGATTTAGAGAAAATAAAGGATCAGTATTTGGATCCAAACGATCCACAGGATAAAGAGTTTGCTGACTATATGGTTGGTATACTCTAATTTCTGTATAATGAGATAATATCACCTAACTTTAATAGTTCGTTAGGTGCGTTTTTTATCTTTGATTCTGATATATTATGAGAGACGAGGTATTTACCACCTCGTTTTTCAATTATTTTTACCGGGCATATGTCATTGTTGTACCAGTAATGAATGATAACAACATCATCAACATTATAAAAACTTTTGTATTCTAGAATAAATTTCATATATTTGTATATATTAAATTTTTATGTCAAAACAAGTAAGAATAAACGATAATTTAATCGTCCACAAAGATTTCTTTGATTTCCTTGCAAATACTGGGGGTTTAGTTACTGCTCTAATATTAAATTTAGAGACTTTACCAGATGTAAATTTCATTTCTACTACTGATAAGTTAGATATGGTGTCATATCTACCTATGTCAAAGTTCAAACATTCATTGGATTTTGATCCATTTAATAATTCTTCTCGTACTGTCCTAAAGGTGGGTAGACTTATTAACAAACTAGTACCTGAGAAAGTATCTACTCGTCATGGTTTAATGGATTCTAATATTGAGTCATTTGTAAATAGTTACAAGTCTTGGTTTGATCAATCAAATATTGAGCTCAAGATAGTTGAGGGGGAGGAAATACGTAAGTGGTATCTGGAGGATAACTATCTCCGTCCTAATGGTGGTACAATAGGAACGCTTTGGAACTCCTGTATGCGTTATAAAGACCGTCAAAAGTTTCTGGATATGTATTGTGTTAATCCTGACGTAAAAATGCTTATTATGCTTTCTAATATAGATGGTAAGCAAAAGCTGAGGTGTAGGGCTCTTCTTTGGGATAAGGTTGAGGTATTGAAAGCTAATGGTGATATACCAAAGGAGATAAAAGTAATGGATAGAATCTATTCTATATTTGATTCTGATGTTTATATCATGAAAAGGTGGGCTGAGGAAAATGGATATATCCCTAAGTGGGAACAGAACTCAAAGAGTCACCAGATTTTTGATATAAAGGGTGAAGCTCAAATTATCAATAGTAAAATACTTCTTGATAAATTTAAGCTTCGTAGTTACCCTTATTTGGATACATTCCCGTATTTCAATGATGAAACCGGTGAACTGTATAATACTGAATTTAATCCTAACTGGATTTATAAGTTAGTACAAGCTGACGGTTCTCTTGAGAGAGTCCGTGAGGAAGATCATGATAATGATGATTGGGATGATTAATATTACCTCCCAAATCTATTATTTTGGTTAGATTTCTCTTTCTCATCATTTTCAGATTTCCACTTCTCATATTTATTTACGATATCGATTAGGAACTTGTTTCTAACGATATCTTCTGCACTGAATCTAAAGTTGTAGACTTGTTCTACTTCAGTTATTAGATCAATAAATTCTAAGAATTTAGAATCCCTTTTCTTAATATCATATTGAGAAATATCCCCCATCATAATAGCTTTAGAGTCTCTACCCAATCTTGTTACCCACAACATAAGTTGTGTCATTGTACAGTTTTGAGCCTCGTCTAATAACATTATTGCATTATCATAAGTAGTACCTCTCATATAGGCTAAAGGTTCAACTATTATCTCACCACTTGCTCTCATGAATTCAAAGGAAGCTCTTCCGATTATTTTCTCAAAGTTCGAGAAATAGGATTTCATGAATGGGTCAGTTTTTTCTTCTTTTGTACCGGGTAAGAAACCTAGACTTTCACCAGACTCTTGGATTGGTTTTGTGAGTATGATTTGTTCAATTTTCTTATCAGCTAAAAGAGCTAATGCAGTGTAGCAGGCTGTAAATGTTTTTGAGGTTCCTGCCGGACCTTGACAGACAGTAAGAGTGTTGTGTCTAATTCCCTTGTAAAGTTCATTTTGTTTTGGAGTTAGCTCTACTCTCTTTGATTCTAACTCTTGTTTTGTAAGTCTTCCTTTTTTAAGAGAATTCGTTTCTCTTTGAGACTGTACTTCGAGAAGTTCGATATCGACCTCTCTCTTGCTGCGTTGTTTAGGTTTGTTTTGTGCCATCATAATTATTTATTAATAATTAATCTCTTCCTTTAGAGAAATAAAAGTTTAATATATATGATTATTAAATCAATAAGGGAATGAAAAGTAAAGAGGATCTCATTTATAGTCTTATTTTCACAAATGAAATTGAATATGTTATTGACATAGGTCAGTACATTGAGGAAGTCTATAAGTATGATAGGTTTGTTGATGAAATAAAGAATGTTCTAAAAAAATCTAAAGTCGGTATAGTTAAAGAAAAAATCGATATGGATAATAATACTGTAAAGTGGACTCTAAAAGTAAAGAAATAAAATATGTGGACTTTAAATACTGATACTGGAAAATGGTCTAATCAGACTGATACTCTATCTTACGATGTATATACAAATCTTAAACAGGATTTGCAAAGCTTAAGACTTTTCTCAAAGTGTTTGAGTGGTTCAACATATTTACCCATTAATAAGTTGACTGATATCTATGATGTCTTGAACTATGAAAAAGTGGGTTTCTGGGCAACAACACCACCTATCAGTGGTTCAAGTATAATGCCTTCTATTGTTGATAATAATACTATTTCAGATGAGTTCTATAATAAGTATTTAAAAGAGAGTGCTTTTACATTAAAGAATTTGTTTACTCCTAACAAGTTAATAAAGGATCAGTTAACAAACTATGTTTATGTTGATGTTGCAACAACCGATGCTCTAACTAATGTTACTTCTGTTAAAGTTGGACTAACAATAGATGGTATATTATTAAAAGAAGGTCATCGAGTTTTAGTTAAGGATCAAAGAACTGAAGTAACAATACCTTCTTCTACTGATCCCGATGTTTATTTCGGAACTACCAACTACCACTTATTGGATACTTTTGGTACAGAAGCTACTTATTATTACTTTAATAATCAAAATGGTATCTATAAATACACTAATAATAGATTGGTTATAGAATCTGATTTAGATACTTATGAAGGTGCCTATAGATATAGTGTTTCTGTTAAGTTGGGTTCTGTTAATGGTGATAATCAATTTCACTTAGCTAGAAGAACAGATGGTTATTATCCAGAGACAACTGATAATAAGGAGTTCCAATCTAAACACAATTGGGTTTTAAGAAACCGTGTTGATTATCATAATATCTATGATAACAACTATTATGATATTTTACGTCATGACGCTCAAACATATGTTGTTTCTTCTCCAGGTTCGGGTACAGTTTCAACCACATATATGACTTATTCAATACCAGAAAGAACAGTTGCTGTAGGTGATTTTGGTGTTATAATAGATAATCAGGATAAGTTAACATCGGGATCTACATTTAGTGTTTCCTTAATCATAGATAATAAGTATAAATCAAATATTAGATCTATTGCTGAGATTGATGGTTATTACTGGTGTTGTGGTGATAATGGTACTTTGTTGAAAGTGTCTAAGATAGATTTTAGTATATCATCATATAATTTAAATGAAACTTCTCCATTAACATCAATATCATTTTTCAATAGTTTATATGGTATGGTAGTTGGTAAATATAATACAGTTTACTATACATTTGATGGTGGGAATAGTTGGAAGAAACTAACATTCCCAGAATTTGACATTTATTCATATAATAAAGTTGTTCAATATTCTATTAATCAAGCTTATATTGGTGGAGAGACTGGTGTCTTTATTGAGATGAACTATTCTACATCAGGATGGATTGCTTATAAAAGAAAGATAACTAAACAACTAACAACATATGATCAATATGATTTAGTTGATGATATTAATGACATGAGTCCTTTATTGTGGAATACTCTACGCACTTATAACTATACACAAGATTCAACATCGGTTGATTTTGCTAATAGTTTAACATATACATCTAAAATAATAGATGGAAACAACTTGTTGCAGATATCAGTTAACTCTCCATATTTTGGTAATTCTACTTTTTCGGGTTCTAGCTTTTATATTGGATTTAGAATAACTGATATTACAACAAGTACGTATGTTTATACAAGTCCTAATTTTGGAAATGTTTTACCGACATTACCACCTTATAATACATGGGATATATGGCAATATGGTGTAGTTAGTAGTAATCTAACCTTTACACAATCATTACCGGTTGATTTAAACGGTATATTATCAAACTCTTCATATTTAGTTGAGTCTAATATAATCTATAACTGGGATGGTTTATTTGGTACTGTTGGTGGATATGAACAACCATTTAATCCAACGTCTTGGAATTTAAAATCTGTTAACTCAAGACAGTTAATAATAGTTACTAATCAGGATAATATTATTACTTATGATATTGATAATGTTATTAGTCCTATTAGTAATCAATTTGTTTACTTGACTTTTAGTCAATCACATTCTGATATACAAACAGTTACTACAAATAAGTATGATGTTTATATAGGTGGTGATAATCTTTACAAATTTGATTTTACACAGTTTGCTAACATAGGAAATACCGCAACAAACATTGCTAATGGTACTTCATCCCTAGTTTCTGATTTATATGTTAATAAGTTATATTCAACAACTGATAACCTTTATCTATCTGGTAACTATGGTTTATTAAAGAAGTGGGATTATTCTACTACGTTTGATAACTTAGACCCGGATTTTGATTCAAGAATACAGTCTAAGTTATTATTCCTAGATTATGATATCGCTTCTAAACTTAACTTCTTTAATAGTGATGGTCAATATGTTTTACCAAACAGTGTTACATTTTCTTATGGATTAACTTCATTATCTATAGATCATTTGTCTAATGAGACAAACTGGTTAGATTATTATAAGGATTCTGAAAAAACATTCAAATATTATTCATCGATAGATGACTCAAATGTTGTTAAGTTTTCATCTAGTTTCACAAAATCATCTAGTCAATACTCATGGACATTTAGTAGTTCCAATCTAACGACATCTTATAGTGATATTTATCCTTATGCTCCAAATATAAACAGTTCAACTGCTTCTAGGTTTATAAGTGATTCTGTTGTTATATCAACGGTTGATCCAATACCTACCGGTGTATTAAAGGTTTATGCTTATAAATATCTCGTTGTATTTGTTGTTCCTAATACATATGATGTTTCAGTTGGGGATATGTTGAATTTCTCTTCTAGTATGGTTAACTGTAATATTATAGTTAATAGGATTAATATATCAAATATACCTAGTCCTATACCATTTGGATATACTGGTCAGAAGAAGATAGTTTATTGTTATTCAGATTTCAATCAGAATATAGTAAATGGCTTGAATAGTGGAGTAACAACAGTAACAAACTTAAATAGATTCTCATCTTATAGTGATTTGATTGCTAGTTTTAATAATCATAAAATTGGTATAGGATATAAAGTTAGTGATAATGGTTCATCGATTTCATTAGAGTCTAGATTTAACAATAAGACTGCTTATTATAATATGCAATCATTGGTTAATGGTGTCTCTTCTATGGTTTATGGTGATCATTTCCTAAAATTTGGTTATAGTCCTACTTATAACATACTAGATTATTTATCTAATATTGATCCTATTTTTACATCAAGTAAAGTGTTGACTATATTACCTCAATATTACTCATTACCCGGAGGTCCTTTAACAATTGATACTGTTTGGATTGATACTGGTATATCTACTAATAAAATATACTTTGGTACTAATCTTAAAAACAAGTGGGAGTCTTTGTTGATTAATACATTTGTTGATATTAATTGTGATTCATATTCAACTGAAAGATTGTTGATTATAGGTAAGTCATATGATACTAACTATGGGGCTTACTATATAGAACTTCATAAAAAAGTTAATACTGGTATTGCTGGTGTATCTTCGTTTGATATTATAAGTAGAAACACACTTGGTCAAATAAGTGATGATTTGCAGTTGTTAAATAACATACAAAGAACTTCAACTATAAGAACTATTCAATATGCCCATAGTGTTACAAATCTTGAGAATGAACTCAAATCAAAATTCTTTACGGATTCATATATGAAAGCTCTTGTCTCTGACTATGATGTTAGGAATAAGTTATCTGCTATTATTTATATTGATTCTGATAATCAGTTAGCCATGAATGTTATTCATGTTGAGAAAGAGTTTGTATATGATATAACCTCTATTAGTAATGATGGTTTAGGTAATACTTTATTAAATCTATCATCTATACATGAGTTAAAAGTTACGGATGGTATTGTAATAAGTGGTACAAATAGTTATTCTGGATACACGACTGTTATAAGTAATCCTGGATTAAACCAAATAGTTATTGCTAAGCCTTATTCCTCTAGTTCATATGGTCTTGGTAAGGTTACGTTTATAAAGAAAGATCCATTCTTTAACTTTCAACCAATTGACTTATTTAACTATGGTTCTGATCAAGATATCACACGTTCAGTTGAGGTGAAACCTGAGAACTTTGAGTTAACTACTACAGGGTATCAAATTACAGGTCTTGATTTAACAAACTATAAGATGCAATTTGTTGATGGGTTGTCATTAACAGAGGTTAATAATAACTATCCTTGGTTACTTGAAGCTGAAATATCAAATGCTATAATAGGTAGAGACTCTAATGGTCCTATTTGGTACTCTGGTACTTGGTTGTGTGGTCGTTGGTTTGGTGGAACATGGATATCTGGTAAATGGGTTTCTGGTGATTGGTATTCTGGTACTTGGAGTGCGTTTAATAACACATATAATATAATATCAGTTAAGGTTGATACTTCTTATGTAGATGATACTGTTTCTAAGTGGTATAATGGTCGTTGGTTTGATGGAACTTGGAAGGGAGGAACTTGGTATAATGGTAGAAGATATGCTGGTGATTGGCAAAGAGGAAACTGGTACAATGGTATTTGGAATGACGGTCATTGGATCAATGGATCTTTTGGTGGTGGTATATGGGTAAAGGGTACTTGGGATGCTGGTACATTTAATTGTAACAGTAAGCCTTCGTATTGGTTAGATGGTTCATTCAAGAGTGGAGATTTTGAGAATGGTATGTGGTATAATGGTCAGTTTGGTAATATGAATAATCTTTTATCAAGATTTGGTACTAAATCAACTAATACAAGAAACTCAACTTGGCAAGGTGGTAAGTGGTTAAATGGTCAGTTCCACTCATATTTAAATACAGATGATAATGGTAATCCTACTGTATCTGATATACATAAATTTTCTATTTGGAAGACAGGTACTTGGTATTCGGGTAGTTGGTATGGTGGTATTGCTTATAACATAGATTTTAAGAGTGGTGATTGGTATGGTGGTATACTTGAAGAAATACAAGTGGTTGGCGTTGGTTCTATATTACCCGCTGTGAGTTCATCGAATTCGATATTTGTAAATGGTGATTTTATGTTTAATATAGGTGATGAAGTTTGGGTTATTGATGATTATTATAATGGTGCTTTCTCCCCTTTGGGTAGTAATGATAGTCCTATGATGTATAGAGTAAATAAGATAGTGGAATATCCGTCCATGGATCTTACTTATCCAAATCAAACACAACTCTATTTAAACTATAATCTTTCTAGTTTGGGTGTTGCTTCTCCTTACTCTGGATTAACATATTCTAATTTGGATATGCATCTAAGATTAGTTAGTCATTTCAAGGAGGCTAAATGGCATGGTGGTATTTGGACTAATGGTATATTTGATGGCGGTACATTCTACAGTGGTATTTGGTACAATGGGGTGTTCAATGGTACATGGGGTGTCTAAATATAACTTCTAAAACTTAATATATAATCATATGAAAACATTAAAAAGATATAATCAATTTATTAACGAAGCCGAGGAAGCCGAAGAAACTGATATAGATTTGAGTTCAGACTCTAAGGAAGAAAAGGAAACTACGGTTGATTTTTCAGATCTAAAAGAAGAAGTTAGTTCTTTGATTGAGAAGTCATTGAAGACTTCTGATAGTCAAACTAAAGAAGACTTTATTCAAGCCTTTATAAAAGAACCGGAAGAAACTCAAATAGAGGGTCTAATAAACGATTCTGATGTTTATGAGTTCTATTTAAAGTACAGAAATGAGATTGATGAGATGTTATCTGATATTAATTTCTATGATGAAGTTCCTTCTGAAATAGGATCATTTAGTTTATATGATTATATCATTAAGGGTACTAATAAAGCAATACTTGAAATAGTTCATAAGATACAAGAGGAAGGTAGTTCAAGTGAGACTACTGAGGAGATAGAAGAACCAACAGAATCTAGTGAAGGTGAGTAATAACTTTCCAAAGATCCCAGTGTAAGTCAAAGTGGTTTATCGTCATTAAACCAATTAATATAGTTGTAATGGAGAATTTAGAGAATCTCAATATTTTTGATATTCCCTTAAATTCTCCTATTTTTTTTGATAGATAGTTTGATGCAAAATTAAATAATAGTAGGGATCCACATACTTTCCAGTCTTTAGATATTAATCCAAAAAATATCCACATAAAGTTGAATACTAATATTGCGGTATAAGCTTTTAACTCGTTATATTCATTTTCTTTAAAATCAGATGGGAGTATACCTCTATTGGTTACTTTTTGAAACTTAACAGACCATTCTCTTATTTTCTCAAATTTGAAAAATTTAGTTAGGAGTCCAAAGTTGCAAAGAAATAATATTAGTCCGATTAGATAAAATAAATTAGCCATATTTTGGTTTTTGTTTTTATATATATTTTAAAGTGTAATGTTTATCATAAAAGAGAACTTCTTATTTAATATATAATCAAAATAAGTAAAACTACATTCTATGGCAGCACCCCTCTATAAATCCTTAAAAAATAACGGTACTTCGTTCTATGCTTTTCCTGGGGCAGCTGAAGATATTTCAGCAGCATATCAGAATCAAAACTATAAAATGTATTTCTCAAAATACATTTTATTAAATCTACCTAAAATAAATTTAAATCCAGGTACAAACAGTAGTCCTATTCAATGGGATTTTAGTAACTCTGCTAATAAAGGATTTGGATTTCAGTCTTCTGTTTATTCAGTTGAGACTTCTACAAATTATTCAGATAGGTTAGTTGAGTCACTTAGGAACTATGTAGCAAACCAAGAAGTTACTATTAAAGAATCTAGATTAAATAATACTGAATACTATTATGATAATAATGTAACATCTACAACTACTGAAAAGATATTTTGGAAATGGTGTAAGCAATTAAATCTGATTGATTTTGAACAAGCAAATCCTGGGGATCAATATTTTGATAACTTATCTGAGTTTGCTAGTAATAGTGTTAATGATTATAACTACTTTCCAGAAGTTTTATGGCAAGAAAGACAAGTATTTCCTTGGAATTCGGTTTATTTCTCTGAGTCAAGTTTTTCAGGATTTAGTGGTAAACTAGTAGTTGAGTTTGAAGCTCAAACTAACTTTAGAGTGGGTGATACAATACAGTTCGCTAGCTTTAGTAACTCTAACTTAGCTATTTTTGAAGGTGATAGACAACAGATAGTTGGTATAATACCTGCTGGTTTGACTCAAGGTCAAAGAATAATAACTGACTATGACTATAGTGGTGGTGGATCTTATGCTGAAACAACTGCTACTGCAGAGTTAGTTTATAATAGATTGGTTCAATATATTGGGGAAGTTAATGGTATAAATAATGTTCAAGAGGCTAATCGTTCATATACTGAAGTTTGGGCTCATATACCAGACAATACCGGTCAAACCCCGGATATATTATTTAGGACTGTTGATGATACTAACTATAAACCAAATATGGTTTTCCCAATACTACCAAGTCAATATCAACCCGAAATTATCGGTGCTGAGATATTTACAAGTCCTATTGTTAGTAATCCTTCTAACTACCCTGGTAATTATTATGGTCAGTTTGATACATTAGATTTTACATATACTACACAAACTGGTGATTCTTTAAGAAGAAGTGGTGAATATTATGGTATATCAGGAGACGTAAATGCCCCGGTTATTTTATCAAATGATATGACGGGACAGTCTACGATAGATGGTATATCTGTTGATTTTGATACTACTCACTATGTTAAGATGAATATTATTGGTCAGGAAATAACTAACTTTGATCAGTTCAATGCAATGATGGTTAATAACCAACCACCAACTGACTTTGAGTTTAATGCTATTTTGTGGTATTATAACGTAGAAGATATAAATGGTAATATCGCAACTAATCTTTATGGTATATCATTTGTTGATAATCCAAATAATAATCCGGTTGAATCGGAGGTTGGATTGAGGGTTCCTTTATTTACCAAGTTGGCTGCTAATGATTATCAAGATGGTGTATCTTATGCGTTTTCTTTGAATTTAAGTTTTAATATAATAAATGATAATCCACAGGATACATATAATCCACAAGCGATTAACTCTTTATTTAGTATGAACTTGTATAACCAAGCAATGACTAGATTATCAAGTGTTAATTCTCAGTTTATGAATATTATTGCTAATCAAAATCAAGTAACAACTGATCTATCTAATATGAAGCAGTTACTTTATACTCAAACAGATTTTGATACAATAAGTGCTAAGATTAAAAATCTTGAAAGCTTATTGAAATTATATTCAACAATGCAGATAAATGACTCTGATACTATTACGGTTTCGGTTGACAATACAACTACTCCACCAAGATTAACCTTAAATAGTATAGATTCTACTTATTACGCTATTGATGTTGCTTTGACTGGTAATATGTATAATACAAGTGGTGCTATACCTTATATAGTTTCTGTTCCAAAGAATAAGAATTTCCTTGTTTATATTGAGAATAATGATACAACAGCTTATACTCTTCCTAACTCTGATGTGTTAAGTATTGTTTTAGATCAAGATTTAGGATACAAACAAAGCTGTGATATTATAATAGATGCTAATACATTAGCGACTCAAAATAAGAGACTTGATATTTATATGATGTATGCTTCTACAACAACAGCTACTCCGGTTGAAACTTTATTACTTGGTACGTTGGATTTACCTGTCTATTATAATAGTGTTAAGAGTACTGCGAATAGTGCTAGTAAGTGGTCTGATATTAAGTTTAATATTGATTTGAATAGTCCATTTAGATTAAATACGGGTGGTATTTTGGAGGTTCCTGTTCAAGCAAATGGTGGATTGGTGTATAACTCTTTTAGTAAAGGTGATACTTTACAATTAAAAGATTTTACAATAGGTACTTCAAGTCAAATAGATTTCTCTGGACAATATACAGTTAGCTCAGTCGGTTTAACAAACTCTTATGTTTATTTAGATGTGAATAGCAACTCAACCTTAATAAACTATGGAGCTAGTGCTTCTTTACCTTTAGTATTTAATAATAACTCATCTTATTTATTATCTAACATGCCACACTTTAAATTGAATAAGGGTGTTAAGTATAAAATAACAAGAGTTTCAGATACAGATACGGCTATTTCGGATAGGTACTTAATTGAGTCAGAAATCCACTAATGGTGAATTTATGATTATGTAAAATTAATATATAATCAAAAATAAGTTTCACACATGGGATGTCCAATTGGTCAAAATTCATTTTTTGGTACTTCAAATAAATACATAAAATTTCTTAGTGGTGACTTGGTTGCTACTGATGGTCCCAATTTAGTTGAGAAACAAGTTCTCAATGATTTGAGAATACCTTATGCTCAAACACTTAGAGGTAGGTTAGTATTAAAAGCTGGTCAGGTTAATTATTTAATGAACCATCTTGGTATGGGAGATAATGCTACGTTACTATCAATATCAGCTAGATATGATTCTAAATCAGTTATTAGTAGTGATAATTATGTTCAGTATAACTATTATCCAGATCTAACTAAGACTTATACATTTGCTCAGTTATTAATATTGACAGGTACTTCTACAACTCGTGTACCTCAATTATATCTTACTAATCCAAGTTTAACATATTCGGTTACATTAGATGTTTTAGTCGCTAATGTAGATGATACATATACATTCTTTCCAGATGTTATTAATCAATCTGGATTATCATTTACTAATCTTAGATATACAAGTATCAATACATTTGTTACTGATGAATCTATTGTTATTTATGATGATAATGGTGCATCACTTTGTTATTTAACAATAAGAGGTATTTCTTCAATAGATATAAGTAATAATATATTAATTATTAAAGAAGATGCTATTGGTTCTCTTTTCTTAGAGTTTATTGATGTGTCGAATGCGATGATTGCTAACTCATTATTAAACTTTATTCTTAATAATAATGGGGTTGTTATTGATGGGGATCATCCATATGTATATGATAATCCACCTGTGGTTAGCTTCTACTCTTATGTTGGTAATACATCAAGTAATAGTTATATCGAGTTTAATGGTATGACTGCTGGTGCTCCTTATAACACATCATTTGGTTTAACATTCTCAACGAGTATATCATTTGGTACATATAGTGAATTTAGTAAGATGGATCTTAAATATTTATTGATAGATAATGTTCTAGATTATAAAGATGGGTATCTTAATATTTCTGATTCTGAAATTACTTTGACTGGTGCTAGTGGTGGTAGTTTTAGTATTATATCATATACTGGATCATATGTAATGGGATTCAATATAACAAATTTAGCTGGTTATTCGGTAGATCCGGCGACAAATATTCAATTAACTATAAATAACTAATATGGCTTACGATGTAAATAATTTTTTTGTTAGGGTTTCACAAAGTGATAGTTTACTACACTTAAAGGATACAAGCGGTAAGGTACAATGGACTATTAATGCTTTTGATATAGTTAGTAGTTTTGTTTCTAATAATCTATTAAAGATTAATACAAAAACTGAGTATATTCAACTTGATTTTGGTAATAGTACTTTGTCTAAAATGGCTTTGACTAATCTTCAGAATCAAATTAAGTTACTTCGTGAAAAATTGCCTGTTCAGGTTCCTACAGAGATTAAGAACTATGTGGTTGGTTATGTTGCTAGTCAAGTTCTTTCCGGTCCACAGGGTGCTATTGGTGGAACTGGTCCACAAGGTTTTATTGGAGTGACTGGTTCACAGGGTGTGATCGGTGGAACTGGTCCACAAGGCTTTATTGGAGTGACTGGTTCGCAGGGTAATCAAGGAGCAACTGGTTCTGCTGATATGTATCATGGTACTTCTAGTACTTCTTTACAGATTCCACAAATTGGTTATATCGTTGATTTAATAACACAACCTGGATTAGCTTATACTGATTTACAAAGTGTTATAGTTAGTTCAAATCCAACATATAGTTATGTGTATGACTATGATTTGGATTATGGTGAAGGTGATGACCCTTCTTATTTTATTGGACATCTATCATATTATGATAGTATATCTGGTGATATGTCTATTGTGGTTGACTCATCATATGGATATGGTCTTACTAACAATGATGGTAATGTTGCTACTTTTAGCACATGGTATATTAATTTAACGGGTCAATCTGGTGGAGTATCCATTACTAATCCTATTGCCGGTAGTTTGTTATTATCAGACGGTACTACTAGTGGAGTAACTACACAGACCGGTCTTATCTATAATGGTACATTTTCTGTTACTTCTCCTATTTTACTTGAGAACCTAACCCAGTTTCAACAGACTATGGAGGTTATAAATATTGCTACTGCTAGTGGTACTATGGATTTTGATTTTAGTCAGGGTGCTATATGGATTACTGATACTAGTATTTTGAGTAGTACATTTTCTGTTAATATATCTAATGTTCCGATAGATTTTGGTAAGGTTTATACATTCACGTTGATGTTCAATCAAGGTCCCACTTATTCTTATTTACCATCTTCATATACTATTAATAGTATTACATATTCTTTGTATTGGAGTAATAGTACTCCACCTACGGGTACTGTTGGTAATTTGGATATTATTGGTCTAAGTTTTATTGGGATTGGAGGTGGTGGTTTAATAGCTCAACATAGCACATATGGTGTTTAATATATATAGGATATATGTTTAGTAAAATTTCAAATTTAACCGGTCCATTTTCCTCATTTAGTAAAGGTTCTCAACCTAGATTGATGTTATCACTGGATTCATATTCGTATGATACTTATAATAAAGATTATACTATTAACACCGACAATGCTGGTGTAACTTATAGTATCAATTCAATAACTTCAACAAATACTCAGGGTGGATGGGATAGTCATATATATTCCAATGAGTCATATTCTGGTTCAGTTAAATTAAAATTTCAAAGTGGTAATAGTTCTGGGTTTATAACAGTTGGATTTTCCGAAAACCCAACTACTGGGAATACATATGATAGAACAAATTATGGTATTTACATACAAGGAACCAATACCATTGTAATACACGAGGGCCCATATGATGTATATACAAAGTCTGGTGTGTACACAACTTCTACCATTTATACTATTGTCTATGACGGAACTGATGTTAGATATTTTGTAGATGATGTTTTAATATATGTATCTAATAGAAATCCAAATAATCCATTATATTTTTATGCAACATTTTTAACAGCTGGATATAGTTTAGTAAATATAGAATTTGGCGATATAAATACAATTTGGTATGATCTATCTGGTAATAATAGAGATTTCAATCTTATTAACTCTCCAAATTATGTAAATAGTTCATTTTATTTCAATTCTAGTGCTAGTCAGTCTGCTGTGGGTAGTGATCTTGGTACATTGAGTAAGTTTACTATTGATACTTGGTTTAATTTAAAATCTTTGCCTATTTCTGGTGCTAATCCACAAATTGTATCTAATATTTTTGGTGGACAGGATATAAATTTCACAATAGGACTTATTGATGATACTGATGTTAATGGTGGTGCTTGGACTGGAAAAATGATGGGTGGATTTTATTCAGGTGGATGGGTAAACACAGATGGATTTATTCCAGTTGTAGATACATGGTATAATGCTGTTTTAACATATGATCAGAAGCATTTAGATTTCTATTTAAATGGAAATTTGTACTCTTCTGTTGCGTCTAGTATTCCAGTAACAACAAGTGGAGTGGGTATTCGTATTGGTGAAAGATGGGATACTCCCGAATATATAGATGGTGATATAGATGTTGTTAAGATATGGGATGGTTCATTGACATCAACACAAATACTTAATAACTACAATAGTATTAGTCCAAGATATTTAACTACAGATAGTAGTATTTTACTTAATGGTTCAACAGATTGGATGGAAATATCAAAGAGCAATGATTGGAATCTAAATAATATATGGACAATAGAATTTTGGAGTAAATCATCAACAAGTAGTAGTAACACTATATTCTCTGTTCTTTCTCAAAATCCGGGTGATGATAGAATAGATGTATTTTATTATTACGGTAAACTACGTTTAAGTAATAATCGAGAAGCTTGTAATGAACCAACACCGGGTGTTTGGACACATGTTGCTATAGTTTCTAATTCTGGATCGCTTACGGTTTTTTATGATGGTGTTGCTACTTATTCGACTAGTGGATTTGGCAATACTTCTAGTTTGACAAGTTTGGCAATTGGTCGTAGAGGGCCTGATACACCATATCAATATTTTAATGGTGAGCTTTATGGTATTAGAATAAATAATACTGCTGTTTATACATCTGACTTTGATCCATATGATTTTGTTTTACCTATGTTAAGTATTCCGGGTACAGTTCTATTGGTTGATAAATACAAGCCTTCTATTAATACATTTATTGATTCTTCTCGTAGACATAATATTATTAATCATGGTGTTACTTATTCATCTGATATACCACACACAGCAACAGGAAGATATATTAGGTGGATAATGACTCAAACAAGCGGACCTGATGCTAATGGTGATGGTGCTATACAAGCATCTGAGTTAGTTTTATTATATAGAGGTTCTACTGTTGGTTGGAATCCATCAGCAACCGCTAGTAACCCAGACGGAACAAATTCAGATAATGAAAAAGCTTATAATCTTTTAAATAGCAATCCTACAAAGTGGTGTGATTATACTTTTGGACATACAAGTTATGGAACATCGAGTATTTATATAGATAATATTACATCAATAACATTTGATTCTTATTATTATATAACTGGTAATGACTCACCTGAAAGAGACCCTATAACATGGACGTTAGCTATATCAAATGATAATTCTAATTGGAGAGTTATTGATATACAAATATCTGTAGGTATAACATCTTCTCGTCAATCCAATACACAAATATTTACAATTAATTAAAATAGTAAAAACAGACTTTATAAAAATAATATATAACATATAAAAATAAATAAAATAATATGAACGCTATTACACTTGCTACACCACACACAGTTGTTCTACAAGAGCAAAAGACTGAAACTATTACTACTTTGACTGTAGTTAGAGTAGTTGACATCCCTGGTCAAAAAATCGTTAGATGTTTCATCAAGGAATTAAAAGAACCTGTTACCTTATGGGAAGGTGCAGCTTACGACGCAGCTGGTCAGTGGACTGATGTTGACGTTACTGCTAGATTAACAGCTCTTTATACACCAACAGTCTAAATTTTAAATCAAATTTAAAAAACTAAAACCCATAAGGGTTTTAGTTTTTTTTTATAGAACTATACTGATTATATTTTATATAACAATAAAAACTTTTAATGTACTCAATCCTGCATATTGAAGGCGGTATCGGTAAGAATATCCTTGCAACCGCTGTTGTTTCTTCTTTGAAGGAATCCGATCCAGAACGGAACATTATAGTAGTTTCAGCTTGGCCTCAGGTATGGTTTAATAATCCTAATGTTTATCAAATCTATCCTTTTGGTCAATCCGCTAACTTCTATAAGAACTTCATCAAAGATAAAAATACAAAAATCTATCGTATTGATCCTTATCACTCTGAAGATTATATCCTAAATAAAAAACATTTAATAGATGTTTGGTGTGATCTTATTGGGGTTAAAAACAATAACTCTGGTCCTAAGTTATACTTCTCACCACTTGAACTTGAGTTTATTAGAATGAAAATATTAAGTGGGGTACAAAAGCCAATATTTTTATTACATACAAATGGTGGTGGTGCTGGTCCTAATGCTAGACCTTATTCTTGGTATAGAGATTTACCAGCATCAAATGCTAAAGATGTGGTTGAATATTTTAAAAATGATTATCATATCTATCAACTTGGTTATGAAGGACAAGGTCTTATAGACGGTTGTAATAAACTTACTTTAGAGACTAGGGAAATCCTTGCTGCTCCTTACTTCTCAAGAAAAAGATTATTCATAGATTCGTTTTCACAACATGCTTCAATCGCATTGGGGTTACCGTCAGTTGTTTGTTGGGTTGGTAATGATCCAAATGTTCTTGGTTATAAATATAATATAAATGTTAAACCAAGTGTAGAACCGGTATATGATACTTATCACTCTTCCTATTTAGATGATTTTGATATTGGTGGTAATCCAGTTCAGTTCCCTTATGATAGATTGAAGATATTCGATTCAAACGAAATAATAAATAAATTATTAAACTTATAATTTTATCACAAAAAATACAAAATATACAAAATATACAAAAATGACTTTTAGTTTTTAATATATAGTAATATGAAAGCCAAGGAAGTAATGAAAAAATATAACATAACTAGAAATACTTTATCAAACTGGGTTAAAAAGGGTTATATTAAAATTGAAAAAACTCTTTCAGGTAGATATATCTATTTAGAATCGGAGAAAAAAGAAAGTCGGGATGAGAACTAAAAAAATATCGGGTATTTACAAAATTGAAAATATTATTAACAATAAAGTTTATGTTGGATCGAGTGTATCGATAGAAGATAGATGGATTCGACACAAATCCGATTTAGTAAAAGGAAAATCTTGTTCTATAAAATTACAGAATTCTTATAATAAGCATGGTGTTGAATATTTTGAATTTTCTATATTAGAAGAATGTGATATAGAAAATTTAATTGAAAGAGAACAATATTATATTGATATGTATAATAGTTATAATGAAGGATATAACTGTTGTCCTATGGCTGGGAACTCACTTGGTGCTAAACAATCAGATGAAACAAAGCTAAAGATTAGTGAAGCAATGAAAGGTGAGAATAATCCTTTTTATGGTAAAAAACATTCAGAGGAAAGTAGGGAAATAATGAGAGAATCTCACAAAGGACAAATATCTTCTTTTAAAGGTAGTCATCATACAGAGGAATCAAAGAAAAAATTAAGATATCCAAAGACTAATGAACACAGAGAAAAGCTAAGTGTGTCATCAAAGGGTAGATTACATTCCGAGGAAACTAAAAAGAAGATAAGTGAATCGGGAAAAGGCAAAGTTCATTCTGATGAAACAAAATCCAAAATATCTGCTGGTAATAAAGGTAAAATAGTATCGGAAGATTCAAAAAAGAAAATTAGCGAATCTAAAAAAGGCAAAAGTCATTCAGAAGAAACTTGTAAATTATTAAGCAAATTAAGAAAAGGTAGAAACAGTAATAGGTATAATCCAACGCCTGTTATTCAATATAGTTTAGACTATAAATTCATAAAAGAATGGAAAGATTTGTTTGAATTAACAGAAAATGGGTTTAGATCAAGTAATGTTTCAAGAGCATGTAAATCAAACGGAACATCTTACGGGTTTAGATGGGAATTTAAAAATAACTAATATTATGAGAAAAATACACTTTATATCAGGACTACCTCGCAGTGGTTCGACTCTCCTCCAAAATATACTTTTACAAAACGATAAATTATACGCATCGCCTACATCATCTTTATTAGAGTTTATGCTCCAAATACGCGACAACTGGAAAAAATTAGAGGGTCATACTACATACCCCGATGGTCAAGATAAATGGAATGTGATTAGAGCAATCATGCAAAATTATCATAATACTGACAAAGAAGTTATTTTTGATAAGAATAGAGGATGGTCTTCTCATATTGAATTTGTTGAGAAGGTAACTGGTAACAAGGCTAGAATAATAGCTTGTGTTAGAAATCTTGAGGATATATGTTCTTCATTTGAGAAATTATTTAGAAAGAACAGAGCTGATGGTGAGATACATGGTGAATTCTCTAATCCACAAATGAAAACTATTGATGGTAGAGTTGGTGTATGGACATCTGATGAGGGTGTTATTGGTAGACCTTATGTATCTTTATTGGATACATTACAAAGAGGATTGGGTGATAGAATCCTATTTTTCCCTTATGAAGGTTGGACAGCTAATCCTGATTTTTGGTTTAAGCGTTTATATGATTTTATTGGTGAGGATTATTATCAGCATGATTTCACAAATATAGAACAAGTTATTCGTGAAAATGATGCTGGTTATGGTTGGGGTAGTGATCTACATGAAATTAAAAGTGGTAAGTTACTACCATCTACGTCAGATGCTGCTAAAGTAATAGGTGAAAACTGGGCTACTAAACTACATGATACAGAGTTTTGGAAAAAAACTCCACCATCACAAAGATAAAAAAAACCTCTCTAATGGAGAGGTTTTTTACTTACTTACTTAATATTTACAAACTTATACCAAATTCTTTCATGTATAAAATAGATTATTGGTTTTAGTACTAACTCACCTGCTCCAAGTATTGAAGCTACTTGTATCGACGCTCCTAAAAATATAGCTGTTGATACTGTAACTGTTGTTCCGAATAGTCTATATGTTATAGTCTTTAATATGTGTCTTTTGAGTGGATTATCTGGTCTTTTTGGAGTTATGTAAGCATTTCCGTCTTTTATCTCTAAAATGCCGGTGGCTGTTATGTGCCATTTATCTCCCAATCCTTCAATATAATCTTTGGTTGTGTAGGTTTGAGCGTCAATATAAATGTTAGCTACAAGTATTTCTTGACCATCGGTTATTAGTCTCCAACGATTGGAATCATCGGTGGAAGTAGTGTTAAATCTAATTTGATATGTTTTAGATTGATTATTCATATTAAAATTCTTTTTTTATTTCTTTACCTCTTTTCTCTAAGTCATCGGCAATTAGTTTTTCAATATATTTAGAGCGATTATCATTTCCCATATCCTTTAAATATTCGTCCATAATTTCTATTAAATCAATATTAACAGATATATTTTTTTGAGATTTGTATATTTTTTTCTTACTCATATAATATTTATATACACCCGATAAAAATAGTTTAAAAATACTATAAAAATACTATAAAGGGGTGTATAAAATTTTAATATATACTATATGAAAACAAAGAAAAAAATATCCATAACTCTGGATAAACAAATAGAGGAAATACTTAATGAGGAGTTCAGTAACAAATCTAAATACATAGAATGGTTAATATATCAGGATCTTCTTAGAAATAGTAAGAATGAAAAAATTAAAACAATACTAATTTAAAATGGAAAGAATGGTTATATATTCTATTCTAAATAGAATAACAAATGAAATTTATATAGGTTCAGCAATTGATTATATAACAAGATGGAAAAATCATAAAAATCTATTATTATCTAGTAAGCATTATAATACAAAACTGCAAAACTCATGGAATTTTCACGGTGAGGAAAATTTTATCTTTGAAATAATAGAGTACATTAATGATAAGAATGATCTAGTAGTTAGAGAACAATATTATTTAGATATTATATTATTTGCATCAGAAAATGATAATAGGTTTTATAAATTAGGGTTTAATATTTTGAGAAAATCAGAAAATTCTCTTGGGTATAAACATACAAAAGAAGCAATAGAAAAAATGAGTGGAAAGAATAATCCTATGTATGGTAAGTCTACTTTTCTTGGTAGAAAACATACAGATGAATCGAAAAAATCAATATCTGATAATACAAAGGGGTTGGCTTTAAAAGAAAAAAATCATTTCTATGGTAAGAATCATTCAGAAGAATCAAAATTAAAAATGAGTAAAAATCATAAAAAATTATCTGGTGTAGACAATCCTAATTATGGTAAAGAATCAAAAAGTCGTAGAATAGTTTTACAATATGATATTAATAATAACTTTATAAAAGAATGGGCTTATGCTGGCGAGGCTTCTAAAATTTTAGAAATACATATGCAAGGTATATTTTCTTGTTGTTTAGGAAGACAAAAAACACATAAAGGATTTATATGGAAGTATAAAGAAGAAGAAAAGAAAAATAAAGACGATATTAGAATGGAAATTATAAAATTATATAACAACACTAAAATAACTCAAAGAGAAATATGTAAATTATATAAGATGTCTCCTAAAACAATATCAGAATTATTAAAAGCAGATTAACCTGCTTTTAATAATTCTTCCAGATTGTCGTGTATTGATTCATCAACAAATTCTTTCCAAGAATCATCATTATTCCTAATTTTAGTCCTAATTTCGGTTGCTGAAATATTTGAAATGTTTGAATCTACTTTAATTTCTTCTACTCTATAGCCCACGGATCTTCCATAATTAACAGAAGCAATATCAGGAATTATCATAATTTTTACTAAACCTTCGTTTACTTCCTTTTCGTAGACTCTATTCCATAAAGTTAATACTTCGTGTGGTGTAAATGGATTTTTTTCATCTGTTGGAACATCTCTTATCATTATAAGAATAGGTTCATTTTTATCAAGATATTGCGAAAATATCGTCATGTGTCCACGGTGCGGACATTGGTATCTGCCTATAAAGCAGTTAAATGGTTTGTTCATATATGTAATTGTTTTTTTTAAGAGTGTCTATTATAATATCAACATTCTTTTCTATATCACCTTCTATATTATTTTTGAGTATTACAGCATTGGATGGTATTTCAAATGGGGATGAGATTCCGGTGAAGTCTTTTATTTCACCATTTCTTGCTTTCTTATATAGTCCTTTTGGATCTCTTTCTTCGCAAGTTGATAAGTCAGCGTCTACAAAAAATTCTATAAAGTTCTCACCGATTATTTCTTTAGCTTGTTGTCTATTTACTTCAAATGGTGAGATAAATGAACATATTACAATAAGTCCTGCATCGTTCATAAGTTTAGCGACTTCGGCTACTCTTCTAATATTTTCTATTCTATCTTCTTCAGTAAATCCTAGATCTTTATTTAGACCAAGTCTAGTATTGTCTCCGTCTAAGATATAACAATGTTGTGATAATTCATATAGTTTTATTTCTAATTGATTAGCGATCGTTGACTTACCGGATCCGGATAAACCTGACATCCATATGGTACAGGCATTTTGATTTTTGATAATTTCTCTGTTTCCTTTAGAGATTTTGAAATTGTGTTTAGTTAGGTTCATATATAATATATGAAGTGTAGTTGATAAGTTTAGTATTTTTTTACTATTATATTTTAATATATACATAAACTATAAAACTATTTTAACATATTATGGCAACACACAGTTTAACACTACGAAGAGAGGTTGGTAGGAGATTATATTCAACTGAAATTGATGAGAATTTTCTATATATACAGGATTTGGCTCAACATGGATCTGATTTACCTATGGGTCAGGTGGCTATCGGAAATGATACCGGACTAACATCATCTACAAACTTCACATTTGATACATCATGTAACAACCTAATATCTGGGAATAATCTTATTAATTGTTTCACTTCAGGATCTAGTATAATAGGTGGTCAAAATAATAATATATCTTGTGTTCAGGGTTCATCAATAATAGGTGGGTATGGTAACAGAGTTCAACATTGTGCTGACTATTCATCTATTATGGGTGGTGATAACAACACCATTTGTGGTGTTGATACTTATTACAATGGGATTGTTGGTGGTGAGAGTAATACTATTTGTGGTTATTCATGTGACTCTACAATTTTGGGTGGTTGTTGGAATAGAATTTGTGATGGTTCTGATAAGTCTTCTATTGTTGGTGGTGGTTGGAATAAAATTTATAACTCTGAAAAGTCTGTAGTTTTAGGTGGTACTAGAAACCATGTTGAGAATAACTCTCATAGATCTGGTATTTTAGCTGGATGTTATAATAAGGTTCTTAACTATTCATGTTTATCAGCTATAGTTGGTGGATGTGATAACTGTATTAATAGTTATTCTTGCTTATCAACTATAGTTGGTGGTTGTAGTAATATTGTAGATATTTACTCATATCGTTCATCTATTGTAGGTGGACGTGATAACTGTATATCTGGTTACTATTGTATTTGTAATCCATCATTTCTATATGGAAGTAATGATTCTGTTATACTAGGTGGTGTTTGTAATAAGGTATACTATTCATCTTGTGGATCATCTATTTTGGGTGGTGGATATAATACCATTCAATACGGATCTTGTGGATCATCTATTTTAGGTGGTGCTGGTAATATGGTTAAATATGGAACTTGTGGATCATCTGTTATAGGTGGTCAATGTAGTTTGATTCAAGAAGGATCAAATGGTTCATCTATTTTAGGTGGATATGAATCTTGTATTAATTTTGAATCAAGATTTGCATCTATAGTTGGTGGTGCTTATAACTGTATTAATGATACCTTATATTCATCTATTATAGGTGGATATAATAGTTGTGTTTATAATAATAGTTGTAACTCAACAATAGTGGGTGGTTGTAATAATGTTATCTGTAACAACGCTTGCAATTCTGGTATTATTGGTGGATTTAGAAATACAGTTTCGGTATCATCTAATAGTTCTTCTATTTTAGGTGGTAGTTGTAATAGGATTTCTTGTTGTTCTTTTAATTCAAGTGTTTTGGGTGGTGGTTGTAACACAATTACTTATGAATCTTGTTATTCATCTGTAATAGGTGGTTATTGTAATAAAATACTTGATTCTGACTATTCATCTATAATAGGTGGTTATTGTAACACAATAGATGCATATGGAAATAACTATGTTTCAATAGTTGGTGGATATTGTAACTGTATTGTTGGTACAGACTATACATCTATTGTTGGGGGTACCAAAAATACAATATCTGGTTTTTCTGATTATTCTGGTATATTTTCGGGTTGTAGAAACCTTATTGATGAAACACAATACTCTGGTATATTCGCAGGTTGCTGCAATCAAATAGTTTATGGTGGTGGTAATGATCATGGATACTCAGTTATTTTAGGGGGTGGTTGTAATACATTATATGGATCAGATAATTCTAGTATTTTAGGTGGTAAAAATAATTCTATCTCAACAATCGGACTCACTGTAAGTTATTATGGTGGATATTGTAGTGTTCTTCTTAGCGGTAACTCAATTATTGGTGGTTCTACAAATAGTATTGTCAATTCTGAAAACTCTGTTATATTAGGTGGTTCAAACTTAACATTAGCTACCCAAAGTAATACAGTACTTGTTCCACACTTAAAGATTAATAGTCTTACACAAAGTAATAGTGATATCAGGATATTAGTATCTGATATGTTTGGTAACATTAACTATAGAGATGCTTCAACTTTAGGATCTGGTGGTACTGGTAGTGGTTTTAATAGCTATTGTGCTTTTGTATCAGGCAGTTCTTTATACTCAAATGTTGGTGGTGGTCGCAATAACTGTATATGTTGTGCTAGTAGTAACTCCACTATAATAGGTGGTTGTAGGAGTATAATAGACTGTGCTTATGATTCCTCTATATTGGGTGGTCATGTTAACTGTATTTGTAATTCGGGGGTTTCTGCTATAATTGCTGGATCTAATGATTCTATAAAATACTCTAGTAGATCTACTGTTTTTGGTGGTCACTTTAATGAGGTTTGTAATTCTGATAGATCTTCCGTTACTAGTGGTTCTAATAACCATATATGTGAATTTTCAAATGACTCATCTATATTAGGAAGTAGACATAGTTGTATTATTGATGATTCCTGTGCATCTGTCATAGTTGGAGGGTGTCAGAATTATATATCCTCTTATTCTAAGTGTTCTTCTATAGTTGGTGGGGTTGATAATACAATAGATGGGTCATGTAATACTTCAGTAACAGGTGGATTTAGGAACTGTGTAATCAATTCTGATTGTAGTAATATAGTAGGTTCTGATTGGAATAGAATCGTTGATTCTAATAAATCAAATATAATGGGTGGTGCTGGTAACCATATTTGTTGTAACTCTCAACACTCAAACATATTGGGTAGTCACTGTAGTCATATTTATAATGAATCATCTGACTCTACTATAGTTGGTGGGTTTAGAAATTGTATTTGTGGTGGATCATCTGACTCTACTATAGTTGGTGGTTATAGAAGTTGTGTGGGTGATAGTAATCAATCAACAGTACTTGGTAGTTATCGTGGGTTTATATACCATAATTCAAACTACTCATCTATAACAGGTGGTTATCGTAGTTTTATAGGATTTGGCTCTCGCTATTCATCTGTAGTGGGTGGATGTTATAACTCAATATATGGCTATTCAAACTATTCATCTGTAGTGGGTGGATGTTATAATGGTATAGGGTCTGTCTCTCGTTATTCATCTGTTATTGGTGGTGGATGTAACTTTATTGAGTCTTGTTCATGTCATTCATCTATAATGGGTGGATGTTGTAACTCAATATTTAACCATTCATGTCAATCATCTGTGATAGGTGGAAACAATAATGAGATATGTTGGGGTTCTGAACAATCTTCAATACTGGGTGGATTTGATAATCATATTAAATGTTCTAACAACTCTTCTATTGTTGGTGGATATGGTAACAGGGTTTGTGAATCAAGCAGATCTTTGATTCTTGGTGGATCAAATATGATATTAGATCATGAAAATGATACTGTTTTGGTTCCTAATCTTAGGATTGATGTACTTAGTAATGAGCCTGGTGATGATAGGATTTTAACTGTTAACGCGGATGGTAGAGTAAGATACAGAACAGTTGCTGGATTGGTTCCAAGTTTTGGTGGTATTGTAATGGGTGCTACCGAGTCTATGACTGGATTTTGTAACAGTATTTATAACTCTGATAATGGTTCAGTTGTTGGTGGTTCTTATAATAGTATGACTGCTTCTAATGGTTCTTCTATAATAGGTGGAGATTGTAATATCATTTCTTGTAACTCAGCTGAATCAACTATATTGGGTGGTTTTAGGAATATGATAGGTTGTCATTCTTGTGACTCAACTATTCTAGGTGGTGGATTTAATAGTGTATGTAACTCTTGTGGATCTTCTATTCTAAACGGATGTAATAATACAATTTGTAGTTCCGGTTTTGGTGGAGGTGGAAATTCTATAAGTGGTTCATCTAATGGAATTATTTATAGTAGTGTTTCTGAAGTATCTGGTGGATATTGTAATGTTATTGGTGGGGCTATATCCTCTATTATATCTGGGGGTAGTCATAACTATATCTATAACTACACAATGGGTCCTATTTTTGGTGATTCTATTATTGGTGGTTATAGAAATCGTATCTGTAAATCCAATAACTCATCTATTATGGGTGGTGATTGTAGTTGTGTAAAAGGATATTCTAATAGATCTACTATATTGGGTGGTTGTTCCAATATGATTACTTCAAGTAATAGTGGTTATTGTGGTGAAGGTTCTTGTGATTCCACAATTCTAAGTGGATATTATAACTGTATAATGTTTGGTTCATGTAAGTCATCTATTTTAAGTGGTTCATATAACTGTATAAGAAGTTATTCCTGTGATTCTATTATTTCTGGATATTCAAATGAAATAAATGAAAGTAGTTCATCCCTTATTCTTGGTGGACGTAATAACTATATAGGAGATGATGGTGGTTATACATGTATCAACTCTATATTGTCTAGCTACTATAGTCAGGTTTACGGTTCATGTCGTTCTTCTATTTTGGGTGGTAGTAATAATTGTGTTTGTGATTCCGATAATACTTCTATAGTTGGTGGATGTAGAAATACAATCTGTAACAACTCATGTTGTTCGACTATGATTGGTGGTATAAATAACTCTTTAACAAACTCTTGTAATTCTGTTGTGATTGGAGGTAGTGGTATTATCATAGGTAGTCAATCTAACTCAATCATATTAAATGATACAACTTCATTTAGACAAACAATTGAGAAGTCTATTGGAGGTACTGTTAGTGGTTCCCCGTATACGGTTGATTTTACTTTAGGTGCTATTAGATACTTAAATAGTTTAACAATAGATTTTGTTGTTGATTTCACTAATGTTCCTAATGTTTCTGATACTGTTGTTACATACACTTTAATACTTAATCAAAGTTCAACTGCTTATATGTTAACTGGTATAACTATTAATGGTGGTTCATCTGAAACAATCAAGTGGGCTGGTGGTACACCACCTAGTGGTAATGCTGATCAAGTAGATATAGTTGGTTTGATGTTTATATTTGATAATACATCAACTTTAGTACAAGTTTTAGGACAAATGGGAACATTCGCATAAATAAAAGAAAAATAAACAAATGATATCTAAAGTATCTACATTTTTAGGGCCTTCTTCAATATTTGGTAGTGGTAAAACACTACCAAGTTTGGTTCTCTACCTTGACGCGGGAAATACACAATCCTATCCTGGTGAGGGAACAATTTGGTATGATTTAAGTACGTATCACAATAATGGTGTATTTAACACCTCTCCAACTTACTCAAATGTTTGGGGAGGTTCTGTTGGGTTTGATGGGTTAATATCATCTAACTATGTTAGTTTTCCGGGTCTAACGGCAATACCTATTGGTGATTCTAAATATACTATTGAGACATGGGTTCAATCCAATGTTCCAGATACAACAAATGGTGGTGTTATAGGATGGGGTAGTTATGGATCTAATGAACATGTGAACGCTTTAAGATATTCTCAATCCGGAGGGTTTACTAACTATTGGTTTGGTAATGATTTATCTACTTCCAACTTATCTATGTCTTCTTCTCTTTATTATCACGTGGTTGCTAAATATGATGGTACTAATAGACAGATATGGGTAAATGGTACAATGTCTGTCTCCGATACTCCTGGTATAACCAACTCTGTTGATACATTTTCTAACTTAACAGTTGGTAAGGCATGGTCATCTGGGTATGAATACTTAAATGGTTCTATTGGTTACTTGAAGCTATATAATAAGTCATTATCGGATAGTCAGATAATCACTAACTTTAACTCAACTAAATCCAGATTTGGATATTCTTATGGTAGTTTCCTATTTAATGGAGATACCCAATATCTATCTAATACATCAATAGATTACTCCTTTGGTACTTCAGATTTTACAATGGAAGCTTTCTTTAATCATGCTACTTCTAGTGTTTCATACAATGGTATATTGTCTTTAAGGGATAATACTACTGGGGGTGGTGTTGATATTAATCTACAAAATTCAGATTCTACCCCTTATATTGAGTTTTTCGCGAATGGGGTTGCTAACTTATTCACAGCAAGTAATGATACATGGTATCATGTTGCTATGTCTAGGGTATCTGGTACAACTAGCTTCTATGTTAATGGTAATTTATTTACTCAAATAGAAGATACAACATTATATACACAAACTAATCTAGTAATAGGTAGATACTACAATGATGACGATAATTATTATTACAACGGTGTTATAAGTAACGTTAGAGTAATAAATGGAACTGGTATTTATACATCAAGCTTCACACCACCAACTACTCCACTTGGAACAACTGCTAGTACAAGGTTATTATTGTTGTCTCAAGAAAATATGTTAGTATCTGATAGTTCTGGTAATAACGAAATAGTTGTGAATAATAATGGTGTTGGTTGGACAAGTAGTTTACCTGGATTGTAATTTTAATATATAAACTATGATTAAGAAATATTTGGAGTTCATTAAGGAATCTTCTTTAGAAGAAATAAAAGCAAAACATCATTCTATCGGTGAATACATTGAAAGTATCGCCGGAGATGATGAATATGCTTTAAATATTATTTCCCAATATACTAAAGATATTGACCCTACTATTAGATTAGCTAACGCTATTAACCTCCTTGATGAGAAGACTCAAGAGTTTATACTTAAAATGATTGAGGATAATAGAAGTGGTAATGAAGAACAAAAAGAACCGGAAGTATCTGCTTACACAGGTGCTAAC
>Ga0209084_1000759_pt1 | contig 29496 bp, 57 predicted proteins | sample C_130820_MF_Meta_FD_187309 | JGI IMG/M metagenome (GOLD analysis project Ga0209084, IMG submission 187309) | Freshwater microbial communities from Lake Croche, Canada to study carbon cycling - C_130820_MF_MetaG (SPAdes) (version 2) | ecosystem: Environmental > Aquatic > Freshwater > Lake... | reverse complement strand
TATTGTGCCTAATATTATATAATGAAAGATACTTTCGAGACCACAGACCAAGAGGACCTTCTGTCGCGATGTGGATATAATCTGGATTGATCTCCGCAATCTTCTTGCCCAAGTTCCGGGGATAGGCAATCTTGACTTCGTTATATTTAGGGCAATCAATGTAGCGGAACCACCCGGGATGAAGCACCACAAAGTTATAACCGTCCAGAACCGCACATGTCTCAATATTCTTATATGTCGTGACAACGCCATTGATCTGATCCGGTAGATTATCAGTTATTATTAATATCGTTTTCATTGTATCTTCAATTTAATGAAATCAACAATGTGTTGTGCCATGTCCTGCCCACAATGCTTATCCATTCCTTTGAATCCAGGACTGCTGTTTGCCTCACATACTTTATACCCATCTTTATCGAATAATAAGTCAACTCCTGCTATCTGTAGGCCTAGCACACGAGCAGTTTCTCTTGCGATATAATCAATCTCCGGCGTGATATTAAATAATTCACCGTGACCGCCTTGGCTGATATTAGCGCGGAAGTCTCCTTCTGCCCCTGTTCGTTTCATGGCTACGACGGTTTTACCACCTATCACCCATACTCTTAAATCAGTTCCTGGCATGGCATCTACAAATTCTTGTATGATCAATGTTTTCTTTAATGCTATGCTTGATAGCAATTCCATTAGACCTTCGAAAATTTTTCGTGTCTCGCATAGATAAACTGTCTTACCTCTACTGCCGCTAGTGGCTTTTACTACGCATGGAAACCCAATCTCTTTTTCAATCAACTCAATATCAACATCTCCGTTGACCAATATAGTTTTAGGAATAGGTAAACCTGCGCTGGCCAATACTTGACTGGTCATTAATTTATCACTAACTATTGCCACACTTTCGGTATCGTTAATAACCGGCACGCCTAACTTTTCAAACTGACGCATCAATGCCAGTGTAAAATAAGCACTACCTGATCCGGTTCGGCTTAATATCAAATCTGGTAAATCGATCTTTTCGCCCCGATATCTGATACTTTTAGAATTTCCACGATTGACAATAATATCAAAATATTTTGGTTCAAGTATTTTGCTATCTATTCCGTTCTGTTGAAGACATTCAATCAGTCTGGTATTTTCATAAGCAGTAATTCCACTAGCGTGATGAAGTATCCATACTCGTTTCATTTTCGTCCTTTTCTTGAGTCCATGTAATTATTTCCCATGTACCGTCGTGATGTTCGACTAGCGCAGTACACGATTCGACCCAGTCACCGTCATTCATATATTTAATACCATCTATGGTCTTGATCTCGGCATGATGAATGTGTCCACATATCACCCCATCGAACCCACGCTTCTTACAATAGCCTGCTAGATTACGTTCAAATTGAAACATGAAGTCAATGGCCTTCTTCACACGCTGTTTTAAGTATTGACTCAAACTCCAATAACCAAATCCAAACTTGTGTCGTAACCAATTGAATCTAGTGTTCCATATCAAGATCCAGTCATAAGCAGTATCGCCTAAAAAACTCAACCACGGCGCTAGTCTAGTGATGCCATCGAACATGTCTCCATGCACTACGAGATAATGTTTACCGTCCGCACCTATGTGTTCGGTTTGATTACATATCTCTATCAAGCCAAAACTGAACCCATATGGGATCATGGGCCGAAGAAATTCGTCATGATTGCCAGCCACATACACAACCCTAGTGCCACGTTTAGCATGACCAAGAACACGGCGAACCACGTTAGTATGGCTTTGTTTCCACCGCCACTTGTTTTGTTGGATTCTCCAGGCATCGATAATATCTCCTACAAGGTATAGGGTATCACAGGAATTATGTTTGAGAAAATTGTTGAGCTGGTCGGCTTTACAATCTCTAGTACCGAGATGGACATCACTGACGAAGATGGATCGGTATGTCTTCATACCCATATTTACCGCAAAAATGGGGTTCAAATATTACAGTTCTATTAAACTGGTATTTTTTTCTTTAGCCAATCAAGGTTGGTTCTTGTGGGGTTTGTCTCATACCATCCATTACCAGCATATACATTCAATACACTCTGAAAGTATTCTTCATACATCTGTCCTACTTTATCTAGTGTAAAATTCTCTGCCCATGTTCTACAATTTTTAGGATCAATGTTGTTGATGTTTTTTATAGACCACACAAATTGTTCAAATGTACGGCAACGATATCCAGTGTATCCGTGAACATTATTTTCAGTGAAACTACCCCAATCGGTTGTGATAGTAGGAGTACCACTGAATAGCATTTCCATCTGTACTCCACCAAACGGCTCTAGGTATAAACTGGCTACCAGTGCTCCCTTGGCATTGGCCATCAATTCCTTACGTTTGGCCACATCCGCATAGCCCACAAACTCCACATGATCTGGAAATTTTAAATTATCCGGATTCTGTCCTGCGATGATTAGTTTTTCTCCTGCTGCTTTAGTTGCTTCTATAGCTATGTTGATTCCCTTGCCATCGTAGACTCTGCCCAGGAACAGAAAGTAATCTTGTTTTTGCTCTCGGAATTCAAAATCATCAGGATCAAAGTAGTTGGGAATAACAGCATCATACCAGTCCTGTTTACAACTACCTACAGCATCTATACCGTAATAGGCGTGATAGATCGCATATGATTCAAATATTTTCCATCGGGCCCAATGTCCGCCAGAATAACCAATACCGGGCTCTACTGTGATAAGATCCGGATGTGCGTCACAGACTGGTTTGACTCCGCAACCCCAAAATGGCAGGATGAAATCGTTCTTTTGCTTTCTTTTTCCCACTTCTACGATGGCATTTTTATAGAATGTTTTGTACGCATGATCTTCGGTATTGAACTTGAAGAAGTTATTTCGCCAATCGTAACTGCCGTAAGCTATCTTTAGATCTCGATTTCTTATGACTGTGACGTGTTCATCGCACTCTAGATCGCTATCTTCGTGCCCATAATGTATGATGGTATGCCCGCGGGCCTTCATCATTTTACCAAATTTGACTACTTTTTGGGTATAAGCGCAGGCATTGTATTCTTTGCTGGTTACCGTGTGCGGGAGACCTAAGATATGGAAGCGAAATTTATTTGTCATATATTTTTAATTTACAGTTATTAAAGTGCCATCTATACATTGTTGTTCCACCTTCTTTATTACAATGCGGACAACAAATTATTTTTTGTTTTATACCTTTATTTTTGTGGGGTCTATGTTTTGTTCCTGTTCTTCTTTTGTTACTTTCTGATACAGCTTTTTTAACATGGTCTGCTGTTGTTTTTCCTCTGTGCTTGTCACCAATTTTTTTCTTAGTTTCGTCGCTATGTTTAATTACCTGTTTTTTTCTTGCTCTTTTTATTTTTTCCTTAGTTTCATCGGTATGTTTTTTACCACGCATAGGACTTGGCTTGCCAAACATATGATTTTTTTCGCCTTTCTGTCTTTCTGAATTTTTTATTCTATTGAGTTCTGCTGTAGCAATTTGTCCAGATAAGGCCTGCCACGCTACCTCATCCTGCCAGCGGCCATATTTTTCAAATAATATTTTGTGGGCTTCTGCGTGTTCTGCTACAGTTAATTCTATTAGATTATCAGGAGAGTTTGTGCCGCCGGCATGGACTGGAATAATATGGTGTTTGTGTTTAATCATAAACTTATTTATAACCAAACATGTGAAATCTCATATAATTACTTATTATTTTAGCAGTGCGTGGGAGAATATCTTAATTTTAACACAAATCACATATTTTTTTCTATAAATATTATAGTGAAAAAACCCAAAATAGCGTTGTTCATGCATCAGCCCATGTGCTCGATACAGTCGGGCAATGGGATCATTAACTCTCTAAAATCACACTATGATTTCAAAATATTCACCAAACATGAATTAGAGTCTGTATTCTTCAAAGATGTTGATATGGTTGCCTTTCCTGGGGGTTTTGGCAATTCCGACAGCTACGATTATCTGCTGAAAATCAACGGCGACCCCATAAGGGAGTTTGTTGATCGTGGCGGCAAGTATCTAGGCATTTGTATGGGCGCATATTGGACAGGCAGTCACTACTTTGATCTGCTGGATGGTATCGATGCTGTACAATACTACAAACGACCCACGGCCTGTACGCATCGCCCACATACCAAGGCCATGCCCGTGACATGGAATGGGCGCTCTGAAAAGATGTTCTTCAATGATGGATGTACTTTTGTGGGCAACCCTAAAAAGTATGAAACCATTGCCACTTACTCAAATGGTGATCCTATGGCCATCATACAAAACGGTATGGGATTAATCGGCTGTCATCCAGAGAGTGAGCAGTTTTGGTATGACAGTTATCGTTGGATGCCCGCACATTGGCATGAGTATAGGCACCATACCCTATTACTTAAATTTGTGGACCAGTTGATGCTGCGGTAGCAGGTTCGGACCCCATTGGTATTTTGGCACCAAGCTGTTTTGTTTGATTTTGTATACCTGCCGGAACCGGCGCAGGTTCCTGTTGTACCGGTGCTGCTGGAACAGGTAGTGCTTTCATATCATTAAGATTTTTCCAAGGTCGTCCTGCATTTGGATATGCGGTAATACGTGCCGATTTAATACCAAAGTCATTACGATCAGGAGCAAATCTTGCTGTTAATACAGGCTCGTATTCTCCTTGAGGAATATCACCATTGTACCAACTATGTGCTCCGGTTATAACGTATGATCCTCTGGTACCTTTCTTAAGTGTAGGATGTCCTTGCAATATTAGATCAACATTACTAATACCCGGTTGTCCACCAAAGTCTTTACCGAAACATGTGAGGGCTTTTAATCTATCGTTTGTGATAGTAGCACCATATGTGGGTCCGCGTGATATTTCTGGTCCTACTTTTGATTTTAAATCTTGAACAAATTTCATAACATCGGGATCTCTTCCAAGGTGATTAACACCACCCCATTGTCCGAATCCCCGTGGACCATTCCCATCTTTAAGACTAATCCATGCAACCGGTGTTCCTGTTTCGTCGACTATTTGTGCATCTGCTTTAACATTTCCAGCAACTTTAATAATTCCAGCGGCATTTACAACTCGCGTTCCGACTACTAATTTAATAAAAGGCTGACCATCTAAATGTTCTTTGATAGAAGTATCGAGGGCAAGTATCTGACCTGCTTCTTTTTCCAATCCTGCACCCTGTGCTTCTGCGGGTTTAACCATAATGGTAGCACCATCATAATGAACTTTCTTTCCATCATCTGAAACAGTTGATCCCGGAAGTGTTCCTGCAATTTGCTCCACTCCAGTTGCCCTTAATGAAGAAGGCACGACTACTTTAACAGTGGTTGCAGTCTTCTTTTGGACATCAAATCCTAATGGTTCTAAAAAAGGAATTATCTCATCCGCTGTGGTTTTTTCACAAATTATTTCAATTGTTTCGTATAAAAAGTCTTTTGCTCGCATAGTAGTATATTTATACTACCTCTGGGAACAATACTTCTTCCACAAATCTCTTCATAGTACTTTCTTCCACACCCATACTGACCATGCTGCGAATAACATGCGGATTCTGCTTTTGATAGCGGCAATAACGATTCTGTGCCATGTGATAATCCGCTGTGTCTTGCTGTGTATTTCCTACATTTTTCAAGTAATAATCCAAACTATCCAGTGCTAATTGACATAAATCGTTGAGTTCTTCACCTTCAGTTACATTACCCGCAGCAACCATGCTAGGGCTGAATATATGCTTTGCCCATTCCGGCAAGTCTCTGAGTTTTTGCCATCTGTAGTTGTTGGTTTCTCCAGCAAACCAACGCATCATACTGTGTGAGGAATCGCCCCCTGAACTGAAATCACAGAAGGCACCTGTTATCTTGTTGGGCCCACAGACTGCATCAAATCCCCAAATTGGACTTGGGTCGTTGAAATGCGGGAAGATGGTACAATGTAGTATGAATATTTTATGAGTTTCTCTTTTATCTACAATTTCTATGTGTGCTCTACGATACCGAGGGCTGGTCCACAGTTCATTATGCCAGTCATAATCGCCGCTGCCTTCGATGGGCTCACCTGTGGCATCAAACTTTGATTTGATATCTTGGGCCAGTTGTTCAATTTTGTTCCAAACTGCTGTCATATGATTCCATTATTCTAATCGCCCAGTCAAAGGCCGTGTTGGCTTCGTTGCCCATGTCGTTGGACAGCATACTGCGCATATTGGTCATCAGCATTTTGGGATCTTCGAAATCCAAATGTGTGTGAGGCGCGTCCACAATCTTCTTAATCATCTGTCCACCAAACAAATCACCCATGTGCCAGGTGTATAAGTGAGCCATGATGCGTTTAGGATCATCCAACGATCTAATATAGCTGGCATAATCCTTGGTCAACTCACGATATGTATTGTAGCTGCCCGTGGGTTTGTCCATGCTTTGATAGTCATCCATGATCAGTTGTGCTCGCTCAATGCCCGGTAACGCATTGAGCAATCCTGCTTTTCGTGCGGCATGTTCTATCTCTTTGTACCAAAGTTGTTTTTGATAGGTAAAATCTACCCATAAATCAAAAGGCAGGGTCTTTGAAAACACTGCCTTCATAAATCGAGTACTCTCCGCCTGTTGATGTTTTTCGGCGGTCAGTTCTTTTAGGCTCATTCGGCCTCCATTTTAACAGCAAGGGGATATCCATTCTGCCTGGCCATATTGGTGGCTTCTTTGCTTTTTTGTTCAGCGATTTCAAAAGTATAGACACCGGCAACAGCACTACCCTCGTTGTGTATTTCCTGCATCAACTTGATGGCAGTATCTTGCGATAAATGAAATATATTGATCAACATGATCACAACAAATTCCGCGGTGGTAACGTTGTCGTTAAAAACCAATACTTTATATTTTCCTGGTTCTTTATATATACGATTAGTAGTTTTCTTTTTCTCTATTACAGTTGCATCTTCAGTTGTCATAATTCAATAGTTCTATAGAGGGGGCCGAAGCCCCCGGGTTAATTAATCGCCCTTGAGTTTAAGGACACGTGGTTTTAACGATTCAGGAACGATTCGCTTCAATTCAATTGTCAGCACACCATTCTTGATAGTCCCTTCACCTACTTCCATGTGTTCGGCAAGTGTCCACGAACGAGTAAAGTCGCGGAATGCCAAACCACGGTGTAGGAATTCAGCAGTGACATCGCTGTCTTTGCTGCGTACACCCTTAACGATCAATTGGCTTTGATCAATCTCAACTGTAACTTCGCCCTTGGAAAAACCGGTCACAGCAATTTCGATCTCATAGGTATCTTCGTTGTGTTTAACGATGTTGTAGGGGGGATAGTTATCTTTGAGTTGATTACCAAAACGATTTTCAAAATCGTTAAACATGGTATCAAAACCTAAAAGTGCTCTGTTGAGAGAGTTGGTGTCAAAACGTACTAGTTGATTCATAATTTTCTCCTTATAAAGTAAGAATCATTGGGCGCTATGCCCATATACGATAGCCATCAGGTCTACCGCACATTTATTTATTATAATTGGATTAACTGTTGATGTCAACGTGATCGGCTGCTTTTTCTACATTTTTCATAATTTCTTCATATTCTCTTCTACTTTTTTCCATATCAAAATCATCAGGCACAGATTCGCGAATGGCATTCAAAATTGGATGTAGCAGTTTCTCCATGATTCTTCGGCTCATGTCTTCCATGACCAAGGCAGGATCATCGCCTTGAGCGATCCTTTGCAAGGCTCTACCCTTCTCAAACATCTCCACGCGGGCTGCCCATGCCTCCATAGACTCACCTGGGTTTATTTTCATAGTCTAATAGACGCTCAACTTTCTGTGTACGTGCCCGTACATTAGGTTCTCCCAAGACTACTACAGCATAAAAATTTTCCAATTTTTTAGTCATCATCAACACACAGCGACCAGCAGGATTGGTAAATCCAGTTTTGCTGATCACTACTTCCTTATGATTATACACCGAAGGATTGGTATTGTGTAAGTTTATAACGATTTCTTTGCCTCGTCTAATGGCCCTAACAGTGGCTTGTGGTAAATTTGCCATGCTTCTTAAGACAGGATTTGCGTAGGCTGTTGGAGCGAATGATATGAGATCAGCTACGGTGCTGCTGTTAAAAACAGATAGTCCAGTGGCATCATATAGTCTTGTATTCTTGAGACCCAGGTTCTGTATCAAGGTAGTTCTATCCGCTAAGAATTTGTGATAGCCGTCGGGATAGTTATTGGCCAACGTTTCGGCAGCACAATTATCACTGGATACAATCATGGCAGTCAGTAGATCCCTGCGTGTCATTTCTGCATTTCTGATGACAAAACCTGAATTCTGGCACTCTACACGTAGCCTAGTATCCAGATCAGATTTAGATTCTAATATGATCATGGCTGTGAATAGTTTGGTAATGCTAGCAATACTGTGTATACTTTCCACATCCTGTTTGGTTATATATTCGTTGGTATCGTAGCGATACAGGGCATAGCTGTTACCCCACGCCTGAGTGACCAACCAACAAAGACAGAACAATAAGTAACGCATCATTTATTTAATGTGATCGCCGTATTTAAGTACAAAGTAAGTAGCATACTTTTCTGTATAGAAAGTAAACACAGCATTGGGCGCAGGTATTGGCGGATCGTTGTATGTTCTGTATGGAGCAGGGTAATAAGTGAAATCAAAATCCTGGCCCTGGATCCATCCCTGTTCTCGTAGTTCTTCAACTATGTCCAACAGTGCGGGCACTTTGATATCGTGTAGGGTTATTTCTTTCATGACCACCTTATCAAGAACATGGTCAGATCTTGTGGTCGTTTGAAGTACCACCTGCCGTCGTGATAGACACAGGTTTCAGATTTAAAAGTTTCTGAACACCAGGCACTTTGATCCCACAACTCACGGCCGGGCGTGAGCGCATGAGCTGCCGGGGTGCTATGAGTCAGTCGAACTCTGCGGCGTCCGTAATCAATGATCAATACGGGTCGCTCTGCTGTCATGACCACCTCAATGCCAACATGGTATAAAGTTTTTCGTCTATGTCAAACATGTTATTAATCCCCACGTCCCATTTATTGTGGATATGTTCGTGCCACAATTCTCGACTCTGTCTTTTCAACCACTGTGATGCTTCGTAGGAGCACGACACTGTATACCATGTGCGATCATCTACCAGACCTTGATCGTGTATTCTAAAACCTCGCTTTACTCCATACAAGTCCCTGAATACATCATTGAGTGTTGCTTCAAAATCTTCAAACATCATAACCACCTCAGGATAAACATAGTCCATTGTTGGTCGGTAAATTCAAAGGTCACCCAAGAATTTTCACTGCGATACATTCTATTCATACCAAAATATTCAGGCGCTGTTGAAAATATTCCGTCGAATCCATGCTCACGCCAACTTTCCTGCATATCATCTGGTAAGTGATTTACGATGACATCTTTAACCATTCTCCACCCGGCCTTCTCCGCATGATCGTCTGTCTTCATTTCCGCACCTAATATAATCATGACCACCTCAAGATAAACATAGTGCGATCCCGTTCATCACGGAACCAATACTTTTGATCACTGCCCACCCAACGGGAGTGTTCTACTGACCAATCACTATATCCTATGGTATCTATTACCCAGTCATCCATCTCATCCCACTCTCTAATAGAGTAGTTCAATGGTCGAACCCAATAGGGATATTTAGGTTGACTTCCAGCATAACCAACATCAAGGCGTTTCGTAGTGAGGTCGCGTATAAATTGATCCGCTAATTCAGATACCCACTTGGCTTCAGACATGGCACGTTTCTTAAGCATTGATCAAGTTCCCAACATGTTCCACAGTGAGGTCATTGTCGGGCACGATAGGAGCGTTCCACATCAAGGCCATCATCAATGCGTCCTTGTTGCTGTTAAAAACAAAGTCCATGTGCTCGGTATCGACACGGGTATGAAATCTATCACCAGGTAGGCCAAAGTATTCTACAGCCCATGCGCAGATTTCATTCCATTTTTGCTCATTGTCGAATTCACGGCCCCATGCTATGCGTACTGTGCTGCTCATGTCTGCTTCTTGGGATCTTCAATTTTAGCGTTGATACAGGTTCCTTCTAGTATGGTCATCTTTCCGGCATTGGCCTGCTCGGCAACTTCCAGCATGTGTGTTTTTTGAGTGTCGATACTGGCTCGGCATTGTGCTTCACTTCGATAAACTGTTTGGGCCTGCATAAAATTACAGTTGCCATTCATACAAATAAACAGCACGGGGATAAAAATTTCCATCATGATTTTGCCTCTTTCTTATAAATTGATTCCAAAAAATTTCAGTATCGACGGATGTACGTATATAGGTCTTTCATCTTTTATAAGTTCATCCGGTTTGACACATTCAGTCTTTCCATTTACCTCTACTGCTTGTTGTTTGATTTTTAAACAACGAGTTTGTTGGCTTTGCTGTTCAGCTGTCATTGGTTGCGTTGAGCATGCCACTAAAAACACACTCAATAGTATTGCTCTCATATTACACCTCAAAGTAAAAGTCGGGATCAAAATCGCTGGTATCCTCGTGCCCAACATAACCGCGAGGATTGCTTACTACACGGGTATCGCCAATCATGTAGTCAACTGGATCATGCATGTGACCGTGTACCCAAGTTTTGATGTTGGGGAAATCCAAAATCAATTCACTTAGGTCACTGGTATACCCACCATTCATCACAGTGTCACGGGTATATTTTTCGTTAATACTCATAAAACTTGGACCGTGATGGGTTATGACAACAAATGGCTTGTCACGATTCATTTCCAATACAGTTCTAAAATACTGCTTGGTTTTGAAATGCACTTCCGCAGTATGTTCTGGTGTCAACTTATGATACACGTCTTTAGCAGGGTAATGATTTGTGATGACCCTATAGTCGTTCATGTATTGCTTGAGATGAAATGCCGTAATACTATCACCCTTGTTAAGGTCCGTCCATAGTGTAGCACCCATAAACATGACACCCTTGTAGTCAACTGCTTCGTTTTCCAACAAGGTCACATTCTTAGGCAGGATGCGTTTCAGTTCGTCATAGGTCTTGTCAAATCTCGAGTGATAGTGCTCATGATTCCCAAGCACCATAAACACTTGATCATACTTTTCACATTCCCACTTGAAGAACTCTGAACAACGATAGAATGGGTCGGGAGTATCTTGGATGAGTTTGGTGCTGTGGTGATGCTTACTGATGCTTCGTGCTTCGGCGATATCTCCGGCCAAGATGAGTACTTCGCCACCGGGGAGTTCTTGGTAGCCGAATTCTAGGTGGAGGTCTGATACTAAACCGATTTTCATGTTATCTTAACCTTGTGTGTTTCTGCTCGATCGCTGAACAACTTATGGCCGCGTTCCCTAATCAATTCTGCTGTAAATTGTGGGTGTTCCTCCCACTGTTTTCTCCAAAATTTCTCATCCATTTCTTCAGTACAATCCACAGCATAGATTTCATAATGCCTGTGAGTATTATATCTAGCCCTCAATAACAAACTTTGAACAATGCTGTCGAGTGGGTTTCTTTCTGTAGGCTTTTCACTGAGAATACGGATTAAATTTTGCTGTTCGATATGCTCATATTGAGAGATAGGAACGATAGATTCGATGCCTGTATTATCCCAACTGAAGATAAATGCGTTTTTGGTTGCCATACTGATATTATACACTAAACTGGTAATTTTGTCAAGGGGTATCTACGGCATTAAATAGTCAAAAGGGACGATATGTTATCTAAAATTAAGAAAGTACTTTGGTTTACAGCAGGCATGCTGTTTTTAGGCCTGGCCTATATTGGTATGATTGTGCCCGGAATTCCTTGGTCAACACCAAGTCTTATTGCGACATACTGCTTCGCCCGCAGCAGCAAACGCTTTCACAACTACATGATGAACCATAGATTGTTTGGACCTTTTATCCGAGATTGGCAAGCGGGTAGTGTGTTCCCTTCAAAGGCCAAATGGTTCATGTTTATCAGCATGGATGTTAGCCTTGTGATATTTTGGCTTGCTACACAAAATTGGAAAGCCACAATGGGCATGGGCATATTCTTTGCGCTGATTATACTTTGGGCAAGCCGACTGCCGGGCAGTCTAGAAGAAGCTCAACGCAGAAAAGAAGCTGGCGAAAAGTTAGGCTGGTTTAAGTAGTACGACTATTGTGGCGTACATGGTCAAAAGAGATTTCATTCTTTAAATGACCTTCTTCGAATACCACGTTTAATCCATCGGCATCGTTGACCCAATCCTCTTTCTGAGAATAGTAAGTACCGTCTGCTCTTTTGTACAACCACATGCGTCCTGTATGTGTGTCGGATGATTTACGAACAACATCATGCCATTCAAAATGTCCACTATTGTCGCGGATGCCTACAGCAGACAATCTTGACACAAATTTCAAAGTGTGCCTATTGATACTCTGTAATAAAATTCCGCCTTGACCAAAAGATACATTATCGGCACTAAATCCCTTGGCCTCTAACACTTTGAGTACGTTGGCAATATTATCTATACTTATACCATCGCCGTACATCACCGTTACATAATTCAATACACGATAGCCTTTTTTATTTGTTACCGACCCAAAGTATTCTTCTAGTATATCTAAACACCTAGGAATTACCTCATCAGGTTCGCCTGCTCTTATACGCAGAACGAGTCCAGTATCTGAATCCATTAGATTCAGCTTGAATTCTTCACCTATTTTTGTACAGGCACGATCAACATCGTAACTGTCTATTGTGATGGCCAGTGTGCCTTTGAGATAACTGTGTCGTTGGATTATGTTCTTATAACTATCGAATTCTCGATCCTCTCCCCAGCTCGTGATGGTTGAAACTCCGGCAGCTGGCATGGAGAATCCTGCGATGTTAGCACCATAAAATTCGCGAGCGTAAAGAAGACTGCTGATATTATCAGTAGCCATAAAACTGACCAAGTGAGCTGCGCCTCCAATGCCAGCCGCTTCGTGACTGCTTGAACCACAAGCACCAAAATCGTGAAGTTTAAAATCAATAAGAGTGGAATCACCTGTTTTCTCCAATGCCGATAAAATAATTTTTCTTGTTTCGTAACTGTTGGTTGCTACAGTGGTAGGATACCAAACTGCTCTAAGTAGAGCAGTCTCTAAAAAGTTGGGTAACCAAAAACAACTAGGATCTGTATTTTCAATCGATACTAATACATTCTTAGTTGGAAGGACAGTGCCCTCTGGTACTGCTCTGATACGTACAGGAAGACGTCCTTGATGTACATCAACTATATGATCCCAAATGGCGCGATTGAATGTCTGACCATGTGACTTGACGACAAAATCCGCTTCATCTATCTGATCTTTGGTAATTGGGCTGGCTAGATATTCTTTGAGAAATCCCTGTAGTCCAAAGAATACTGTTTCGTTATATTCGCCGCCTTGTGATTTAATATAGGAAAAGGCATATTCTGTACCGGGCGGAAATTGATCAAAATTACCGTGTTTGTAGGAATCCGCACTAAGTATGATATTCTTTTTCATAGTGGTTAACAATCGACATCAACATTACGACCTTTGTTTAGGTCTAGACGTCGGGCTCTTTCTGTACGTGTTTCTTGTAGTCGTTGTGCTACTTTTCTATCCGTAGCATGTCTAAGATCAACTTCGCGATCCTTTAGCAAGTTTACCTGTGCAATGTGGTATGCCTGGAGATGTTCGTTGATTTTAGATACTTTCATACAGTATTTATCGTTCCTTAATATTCAACTTACGATACATATTTTGTACACCAGCTGCTTGTCTGATAGCATCTTGCAAGGCATCGTGCTTGCTGCCCTGCGGCATATCTGGATCGAATCCGAGATCAAATAGTGTTCGGGTATCACGCAGTTGCCAATAATTCCACGGTAGTGGTTTGTTCAATTGGCGATAGATGTTTTCTAACATCACGAGGTCAAATGTGGCACCGTGTGACCAAAATCGATCACATCCCCAAGCAAACTTATGGAATTGGTCCATGGCATCGATCAGTGGAATACGGTTGTCTGGGCTGAATGCTTCTTCCATGATAGCAGGGTCCTGCTGACTCCACCACTCAATGGTTTTTGGATCCACTTCTCTGCCTAGAGCATCCTGGTCATCAATACTAACACGGAAATAGATCTTGTCCGAGTATCCAGAACCATAGGGATTAAAGTGTACTGCTCCGAGTGATAGTACTACGGCATTAGGAGTAACTGCCATAGTCTCCATGTCGACCATAAGATGTTTTGTCATGTTTACTTTCTGTAGAGTTTATTGTTTGGCATAGTTCAGTGCATTGTTTTCGCACTGTTGTCGAGAAGTGTGAGTAAAGTAATTTGTTTTGACTTTACCACCACCTTGAAAATGTTGTTTACGAGCCTTTTGAATCCATCCCCGTTTGAATGTGTCTATGGCTTTTAATTTATTCGTGTATGTCTTTACTACTTTGGACAATTTTTCTTCTAACTCATCCATCAATGCTTGTTCTTCTGGAGTAATAACATCTTTGCCCATAAAAATAGTAGTGGCATCTTCTGCCCCGGAACTTAATACATATATCGCTAGGGGTTTTGGTGTGTTATCATTCCACATAGGGCATACACCATTTTTACCCGATTTACATTCTATGGCCACGTACCTACCACCAACGTCTTTGACTAAAATATCTGGGAATCCTTGAGATCCAGCAGGTTGTACTATATAACTACTATCTGGCATCTTTGCCAGTATGGTTTCTAGTTCAGTGGTTTCACCGCTTTTGGCCCACTCGCTCAGTACACTCTTGCTCAATTTTGGGTAGTTAGTTCTCTGTTCTTCAGTGAACCCACTGGCTTTGATTTTTTCAGCAACAGCATCTTCGTGTCCGTGTACCTTTGATCCGCTACGAGCATGATCATTTTTAAAATAAGGCATTGCTAAAATGCTGCTGATTGCGGTGTGTAGTTGTGTGCTCATAAGAACTATTATACACTAATCGGACGATTTTGTCAACCTTGTTTTTTCTTTTTGCGCCTAAAAGATGTGAATACAGTGTATATTAGCCAACATACGAATACCGTTAATATAATTGGCAGAAGTAGCCAAAGTAAATATCCAATTAATACCAAACCAAACAATGCGAAAACGGCTCCACCGATGCCATCTGGATCTGCTGAACTATTCTGATTATAATTATAACTATATCCGGTAGTAGGTTGATAGGGTTTAGGTTTAACAGCACCACCACCTGTGTTAACAAATTCTGATCTACAGTATGGGCAGATACTGGCAGCATGTTGAACTTCGGATAGACATGCTTGACATATACTCATATATTTCCTTGTTGATTAGAACAACTTCTTTGGCAATTGTTGATCTGCCATTTTCTTTTTCCAACGTGCTCGAGCAGCACCTTTTTTACGTTTACGCTCAGTAGTAGGTTTTTCAAAGAACATGTTTTCTTTCACTGTTTCCAGAATACCTAAATCGTCAACTTTTTGTTTGAATTTCCTTAACGCTACATTTAGTGGAAGATCACCTACTACAATTATGGTACCTCTGCCCTTTGGTTTATTTCTGTTCATTTTTGGTCTTTTTATCGAAAATCATTATAGCTGCACTTCCTGATACAGTATCTTTACTTATTACAATTTTGGATAAACCGCGTTCTACAAGGTTAACAGCATCAAATTGATAAGGCAGCAGTATCTTTTCTATAATGTTTTTCAATCCACGGGCGTTGGTTTTGAGATCCTTGGCCTTCTCGGCTATAAGACTCAGTGCGTCATCTTCAAATTCTAATTTGATACCATCTAGTTCAAAAATGTATTGATACTGCCTGACAATGCTGTTTTTTGGTTCTAACAGTACACGCACTAGATTTTCCACAGTCAATTCGTCAACATTGGTTATCATACCAAACCGGCCGACAAATTCTGGAATAAATCCAAACTGGATGATGTCCTTAGGTATTACCTTCTGATATATTTCTGTGTCATCTTTGGTGGTAGCAACAGCAGACCCGAACCCTACTCCTCGAGTATTTGTACGCTGTTGTATGATCTTGTCTAGCCCCACGAAAGCACCACCACAGATAAACAACATACTTCTTGTATCTATCTCTTGCATTTCAGACCCCGGGTGCTTGCGTTTTCCAGTGTATGGAACACGCATGATAGATCCTTCCACCATCTTGAGCAGGGCCTGTTGTACACCTTCTCCGGACACATCTCTACTGATATTGACACTTTCCCCTTTTCGAGCAATTTTGTCAATCTCGTCGATATAGACAATGCCTCTACTGGCTTTTTCTATATCGCCGTTGGCTTCGTTGATAAGACGTAGCAAAATACTTTCTACATCATCACCCACATATCCTGCTTCGGTGATACCTGTAGCATCGCATATGGCAAAAGGAAGATCTAGATATTCTGCTATCTTTCTTGCCAACATGGTCTTTCCGCAACCAGTTGGTCCCAACAACAGTACATTGGTTTTCTCCAGTTGTATATCCTTGCTGGGATTGTTGATGCGCTTGAAGTGCTGGCTGACTGCTACACTTAGAGAAATTTTGGCATCATCCTGGCCGATAACATACTCATCCAGATACTCTTTAATCAGTACAGGATTTAAGAAATTTTTCTCAGTTGGAAATTTTTTGATTTTTTCATCGACTAGTATATCTACACAAAGATCTATACAGTCATTACAGATAGCAGCATTTTCACCTACTATCAATTTCTCAACGTCTTCTTTGCTCTTGCCACAAAAATCGCAGCTATGATGTTTGTCTTGATTATTCAACTAGTATACTCTTTAAAAATGTTTCTACTCGATCAATTCTGTTACTATTAATATGACTATAAACACTGGCTAGATTTTCATCTGTGGTTTTATAGAAAGTTCCATTTCTAGTAAGAACATAACCGCTTAGTGCTTGCGTAATATAATTTACACAATCTATGTTTATATACTTATATTCACACCGGTTCGTGGCATACAAAAACCAAGAGACATTGGGTTCGCCGGTATACACATAAAAGTTTATGTCCTCTGCGAATTCAGATGACGACAACCATTTACTAATCGTGTCTTGTTCTTCGTTGGTGATATGCGAAAACAGCACACTCTTGTTGCTATTTTCAAAAATGTCAGGCGGAGTTATTAATGTTATTTTTCCTTGCACATTATTCCTTTTTAGTTTTGCTGGTCTGGAGGTATTCTTCTGAAGTTATAGTATTACTCCAGAGGTTACTTTCCTTTTGTTCTTCATTTTGAATATAACCCTCAGGTGCGGCATTTTTATGATAGGTCTGACCATTCACTTGAATATACTCGTTGTAGTCGTTATCAGTTTGAACTGTTTCTTTTATCTGTTCAATCTGACTATTGGTTAGGGGACCATCATCGGGTTCGTACGCAGGTTCATCTGCTGGCTCCTCGAGTAGTGTCATGCCGCATTCAGGATTAGGACAATGTAGTCCTAGATTAGGAGCATCTACTAATTCAGTTCCGCACTTGTTACAGTCAATAGGTTCAAATTCCGTTCCTTGTGGTTCTTCTAAGATATATTCGTATGCTGGATGATCCGGATAAGAATGCTCATCAATAAAAATGTACTCAACAGTTGAAGTTGAAGTTGAAGTTGTGACAGTGGATTGTGATTTGACTACATCGTCTTCGGCCCTTACTGGGCTGTTACCCTCCGTAGGTTCCTCTTTAGGTGCTGCTCGAAGACCAATGATAGTGCCATCCTTGTCCAAGATAACACCACCTGATTCTTTACGACCCTCACGCTCTCTAAACTCTTGGAAACTAATTTGACTGGCCAACAGCAGTATAACCGCCAATGGGTCAAATACCACGATCAATGTAATGATAACCCAGGTGACTGCTTTCTCTAAAATAGTTTCATCAGTACTACCGTAGAAGAAGGCTGCTATGTATTTGATAGGTCCTACTTCTGCCTCGACCTTGCGTACCTCTGCCGCGATAGGGGCCCGTTCTTCATTAAGTTGAGCAATTTTTTCCTGTTCGGTGGTGATTTCGGATTGAAGACGAGTTCGCTCTTTAGATTGGGTTTTACGGATAGCAACGGCTTTATCCGCACCCTTTTCTGAATCCGAGCGTGCCATGACTTGGTCAACAGCTTCATCCAGTTGTTTAAGCGCCTTCCTGTTAGCATCTATGTTCTCCTTGCTGGTTTTAATCTTCTCATCATATACTGCTATCCGGGACATGACATCACCACTGACCAAATTTTGATCACTGTGTGCTTTGCTCAAGAAACCAAAGATACCCATGCTGGTGATGATCATCAGTACCACAATGGCGGCAGCAAGATATGCTTTGATCAGCAGTGGAGCAGTCTTCCAATTTTGTTTGAGCCAGACAGTGGCCACTAACTTACTAACCTCTAATGTGGTTCCCATAATGATGATGGGAACGACAGCAGCGGCAAAAATAGCGGTAAGACCCACTACTGAGTAGTAGACGGCCACTGCTGAGATACTTAGTCCACTTAGTAGTGCGAGATATGCTATGAACTTTTCATTTAATGTAGGTTTCATAAGGTATTTATTTGAACAAACCTTTCCAGGTGCCAGTGAGAATCTTTGGTCTGCGCTTGGCATTGGACTCATCATTGAGATTGCCAATAGGTTTTTGTCCTACTAATTCAACATATGTTTCAATAAGAGTACTTTCCATTACATTAATTTCAGTCCATGGATCGATAGTCTTAAACGGATAATTTGTAACATCGTATATAGTCACTACCATATCTTTTTTATCGATTGGAAAGCCGTAGTACTTTTCAAAATCTTCTTCTACGATACGCCAGTCCGATCCGCTCGATCCATTTAATCGTTTTGAATTACCATTTATATCTAAATCTGTTTCCCAGCTTTTGCTGTGACCTATTTGACGATAAATCCTTTCCCCGTACGTGCGAGAATTATCTGCGCTCATACCATACTTGATCATAATGCCTTTATATCTTACTGAATAAAGGTATTTTCGTATTTTAAACTGTTTCATGAGATCCGAAATCTCACAAGGAAAAGCTAGTTTCCCTATATCAATTGTGTGCTTGGTAATTTTAGACCAATCAATATTCATATTATCTCCTCATTCGTGAAATGTCAACTGCTTCTTCATCGCTAAACACAGGCACCGCGTTACTCTTGTGCATGGTAGCGATACCTTTTACTTTGGTTCCAGTGTAGACCTTGGGTGCTGCCAGCGGTGCTGTTCCGCCTGTATTACGACTAGGAATATGATGTGTGTTAGTTCTACCAACAGGAGTTTCCAGTTTGTAGACCAATGGCTCGGCGGCCATGGCACGTCGACGCCGACGTTCCTCTTGTTCAACACCTTGCCGCTTGAGTAGTTCTTTCCACTCAGCATCTAGTTCACGTGCCTTACGTGCTTCCTCGGCATTACGGAATTTGAATTTGCCCCTCCGTTTGCCGGTCGTGGTCAGGGCAGGACCACATAAGTGCATACTCATTATGCTACCAATTCAGCAACAGTAGTTAGTACAGCACGACGTTCAACATCTCGCCAATTTTCTTTGGTCAATCCAGTAAAACGTAGGATAGTACCATTTGGAGCAATCTTGAAACTACCGGCCACAACCCAGATTTGGAAACCGGTGGCGTCAATGCCCGCTAACTTTCGTACTACACCATTGACTTCGCCAGACGCTGTGTCACGTCCGCGATTCCAATGATATGTGCTAGTGTTACCTTTCCATTTCATAAAGTCTCCAGTAGACTCTGTACAAAATTGTTCAAGTGCTTTCATAGTAAGTTCTGCGGACATAATAACTCCTTTGTTTGGACTCTACTAGTATAAGGTAAAATCAATAAAAAGTCAACCTAGATTTAGACAAAATAAATATCTACATGGTTAATATAGTGATTCCAATGGCCGGTTTAGGTAGCCGGTTTCCCAAAGACAAATACTACCTTCCAAAACCCCTAATCGATGTCAACGGAAAGTCCATGATTCACCGTGCTATCGAAAGTTTAGATATAGATGGACAATACCATTTTATTTTACGCAATGATGAATTTCTATCAATCACCAAAGATGTGATTAGTAAAATTGTTAAAGATCCTATTTTTGTTATAGTTGATCAAACCACACAAGGACCTGCTTGTAGTGTTCTTTTATTAAAACAATATATCAACACCAATGAAGAATTAGTGACTGCCAATTGTGATCAAATCATGGATTGGAACAGTGATTTATTTTTCCATAATGTTAGACTGTATGACGGTGCTGTAGTAACATATTACAGTGACACAGATAAGAACAGCTATGTAAAATTAGATCGTAAAGGTCGTGCTATACAGTTTGCCGAAAAAGAAGTTATTAGTAATATCAGTTTAAATGGTATTCACTATTGGAAACATGGAAAAGATTTCGTACTTGCCGCAGAGCAAATGATAGCAGAGAATGATCGTGCGCCAAATGGCGAATTTTACATTTCAATGAGTTACAACTACATGATCCAAGCAGGTAAGGAAATTGGAATATTCCATATTCCAATCGAGCAGCATCATGCTGTAGGTGTTCCTATCGATCTAGAAAGATTTTTAAAATATGATAAAGCATAACCTATCAGAATTTTGGAGAGGTTGGTTTATTGGAAACTTTGAACCTAGCATACTTAAGACTGATCAGTTTGAGGTAGGTTTACTTACCCATACCAAAGGCGAGAAGTGGGCCAAGCACTATCACGCCTTGCACACAGAATACAATCTTCTTGTAAAAGGAAAGATGGTAATTTGTAACCAAGTCATTAATGAAGGAGAGATTTTTGTACTTTCTCCTAATGAAGTAGCCGACCCCGAATTCTTAGAAGACTGTTTGGTACTATGTATTAAACAACCAAGTATACCAGGAGATAAACATGAAGTTTTTTAGAAATAGAGATGAAATTAACAGCAACGACTACTATATTGCTACCTATGAAATGGCCAGTTCTGTAAACCTGCGCGAGGCAGCATGGAACTTAGCCATTGGACAAAGTGTAGGGAATCCCAGTGTTCGCAACGAATGGGAAACAGATGCTTTGTTTGAAAATCATAGCTGTATTATCTTGGGTGATGAAAGTAACATGAAAGTACACGATGTTGGCATCGTAGAAATTGCTTTCCCTGTAGTCAACACAGATTGGGAAACGGATGGTATAAGCCATTTACTATGTCAACTAATGGGCGGACATGTAGACATTGATATCATAACCAAATGCCGCTTGATAAAATTAGAATTGCCCGAAACTGTAACAAGTCATTTCCTAGGTCCAAAGTTTGGACTCAGTGGTTTTAGACAGTTTACAGGACAATACGATAAGCCATTGCTCGGTGGCATTGTAAAACCCAAAATTGGTATCACTCCAGAGGTACTGCTGGAAATGGTCAAGCAAATGGTCGACGGCGGTGTTGACTTCATCAAAGAAGATGAAATCATGAGTAACCCTGCGTGTGCTCCACTGGATCGTAGAGTAGATATCATTGCTAACTATTTGGCCAAACAAAGTCGCAAAGTTGTGATTTGCCATACCATTAACTGCGATCCTCACGTTGTAATGGATCGTGTAAAGCGTGTACACGAACTAGGCGGAAATGGAGTACATATCAATGTGTTTTCAGGATTAGGAGTATATAACAGTATACGCAAGTTGGATTTGCCTCTATTCCTACATTTCCAGAAGTCAGGAGATAGAGTGTTTACAGATGCCAGCCATAGATTCAGTATCAGCTGGCCCGTTATGTGTCAATTGGCCACTATGATGGGAGTTGACACTATACAAACAGGCATGGTGGGCGGATACAGTAACGACAACCCGGAAGAGGTTAAAAAGTGTATCGAAATACTAGTGGCCGGTAATACAGTTCCGGCATTGAGTTGCGGTATGCATCCAGGACTGGTTGATCGTGTAACCGAGATTGCCGGTATTGACTATTTGGCCAATGTGGGAGGAGCCATACATGGGCACCCCGGCGGAACTATAGCAGGCGCTCGTGCCATGCGCCAAGCAATTGATCATGATTGCCAAACAGAATATGATCAAGCAATTGCCAAATGGGGTAAAGTCTAATTAAAACAAAAAAAGCCTAAACTTAATGTTTAGGCTTCTTTGTATAGCTGCATGGCTTTTGCTCTAGCCAATGCCAATCTAACTAATACGTAGTCTGATAATTCTTCGTCCTCGTCGTGTTGGCAATGTTCTGAGCATTTTTCCAGTTCTTGACGACGATAGGCAATATGAAGATCAATTTCATCAGATCCGTCATCGTCATCGTCGTCTATTTCAGATGGATTACTTCTTAGCAGTATCAGTTGTTTTTGCTGCGTCCTTGGTAGCAGGTGCTTGACTTTTGACAGGCGTTGCTTTGGCCTCCACCTTGCAGGTCTTGTCTTTGGCAGGATCACACTTTGCTGGAGCAGGTGCTACAGTAGCCGGAGCGATTACCGCAGTAGCAGCAACAGGAGCAGCAGGCTTGGCAGTCTCGGTAGCGAAAGTAGCGGTTGCTACCAAAGTAGCGATTAGAGTGGCGATAGTTTTCATTTAAGTTTCCTTTAAGTTTATGAAAGTTTATGCTTGACATATTCATCCTTTAATCTACATGGACCAATACGCTTTTCATCACAATTGGATAATCTCCAATCATAACTTCTGGGCAAATATAGTTCCTGAAACGATTCGGTTTTATCCTGTTTCGTAACATCGTAGCAATCAGAATGATTTTTATCACGCATGCATATATAACGCGGTAGCTCTCTGATCCGTTGACATATTTTGAGAATATTTTGCCAAAAGAAAAGGCTCCGAAGAGCCTTTTTACAGATCTAAAATAGATTAGAAGCTGTATTCAAAACCAACGCCGTAGCGTGTGGTATCAGAGGCTGCATCTTCCAACAAGTAACGAGCCAATACCTTGGTATTTTTACCTAACACATAGTTAAGTCCTAAGTTGTAAGCCTTGGTAGAACCAACTTCGCCATAACTGGCCATAGCAGTTAGTTTTGGAGACACCACTTGACTAACACCCATACTCTTACCTGTAGTTGCTACGCCAACAACGGTGTTGTCAGAGTATAGTCCGAATAAGGTTGTACCAGTTTTAGCGAATGTATACTTGGCACCATAAGCATTGGTTAGGCTTGATACGCCGTTGTCATAACGAGCATATGTAGCACCAACCGGACCAGCAGCAAAAACTAAACTGGCAGTATATGCGTTTGGTGTTCCAGCAACTTCGCTATTAGAAAGTACATAGTTGGCAGTTAGACCGTCTACGAATGTGTTGGTAGATAGGAATATACCATTGCTCAAACGTGTTCCTTGATACGAATGGATAGTGGCTGCGCTGGATCCAAACAAATCACCGCCCATAGCATCAAACGAGTCAAGTGCTTTGGTTAGGGAAGTTTTATCACGACCCAATCCCATTGTGCCATAATCGCCTTTAAGGCCGACTAACGCAACGCGATCGCCTAGTGTGCTGGCAGTCGGGCTATCAATACCTACACCTACTTCAATTTGAGCAAATGCTGATAAAGTACCATCGATTTTGTCGTCTGCTTTGAAACCAAGACGACTTTTATCGTTGGTCAAAGAAGTAACAGCGGCTGCTGTGCCCACAGTAGACGACTCTTCATAAACTCGACCCATACCGTACACGGTAACATCGGCCTGGGCAAATCCCATCAATCCGATTAATAACGCAGAGATTGCGATTTTTTTCATATTTAAATTTCCTTTTGTTTTATATAGCCTAAATGACCATACTATATTATATATCTCTTTTAGACAAAGGTCAAGAAAAAAGGCTACTCAAGGTAGCCTTTTTATTAGGCTCTGTATTTACCTGTTAGCAATATACATAGTGATTTCGAACCCGAAACGCATATCGCTTGCTTGTGGTGCTGTCCATTTCATAATAATTTTCCTTTGTTAAATGACATACTGTCTTTAGTATGTATCATTATACTACACTAGAATCACCAATAAACACATAGTTAAATCCATTTTTCTAACTTAGTGTTACTACTTATACGCTCATTTCCTCGTAATCTTCTCGGCCACAGCCGCATTCAGGGCAGGCAAAATCATCAGGCAACGAGTCCCAAGCACCCTCGGTTTCTTCATCGTGGATATGACCACATACTAAACAAACATGTTGCATTATAATGTCTCCAATTTACTTTGATATGCTGCCGCATGACGCTGTTCAACCCGGGCCAATGCTGCGAAACGCTTTTCTGCCCGGACCAATACTGCTGCGAATTGTTCAGCATGTTCTTGGCTTTCGGCGATTTGATGATCAGCTTCGATTACCGCACGGGCATTGCCCTCATGTTCGGCTGCTCTGCGGAATTCTGGATACATTTGAGTAAACTCGTATGTTTCACCTTCAATGGCTTTTTCCAAACATTCTTTTGTGCTGGGTCGGCCGATCAACAATTCCAAATGACCCCAGGCGTGTTTGAGTTCTTGATCTGCTGTGTGTTCAAAGTGTTGGGCAATTTCTTCGTGCCCTTCCTCTCGAGCGATACGTGCGAAATATCTATATTTGATGTGTGCCTGGCTTTCTCCCGATAAGGCACTCTCAAGATTCTTAATAGTAATTGACATCTGTTCTCCTTGTGTGTGATTGTCTTACAATGTTAATTGTACATTTATTTACTATAGAAATCTACTATAGAACAGCATTTTTCAATTGTAAATTCCTATTATGATAATAGGCTCACATTTCTTTTAATTTGTTAATATCTTTATGTTTGACTATTATGATGTTATGTATCTTGTCTCTAAACTTGATAGGCAGGTCAAGATGGACAGACACCTGTGGACCATCTGCCTCGTTGATTTCTGTATCATTGCCTACTGTGCCCACAAAGGGAATCTTGTTCCAATGGCCGAATACTCGGTCACCGATCCAGTATTTTGGTTTGTAGCCCTTTTCGTTAAAATAGTCTGCGAGGTTTGGCATCTTTAGTTTGCTCCGCAAGGTCTCGATATCCTTCCCAACTAGGGTGGATGTTGTCTTTTTGTACGCGAGTGATAGGCAAAACGATGTCACCGTTTTCTCCAGCGACCACTTTGACAAAAGTCTGCAACCATTCGATATCCGTACCGCTGGCAGGATTGTTCCCATGGGGCAGTATCCAGAATACACGATCGGCTCGCACATTGCGGCGAATCTCTTGAAGTTCTCGAACGGTTCTCACATTCTTATGATCATTAGAACCCAAACTGATAATCACGGTCTTGGCTTCGGGCAGAGCACCGGAGTCACTTTGGAGATATTGCTTGCGCCACTGGTAGCTATTGATGCCACCTTTGGCCATGACCACACATTCGGGCCTAAACTGCTGTGTACCCACTGCTATACTATCACCTAAAATCAAACATTCAATCATTTTTAGTCCTATACAATCGTGGTTCTGCGTTTCTTTGAGTTTGGAAAGAATACCAAAGAGAAGACGGGGAAGTCCATTGGCTCGTCCGGAGTAACTGTCTCGACGTTGATTAGCACAGCACCTTGCGCCATGTGCCTACGTAGTTCACCATTGCTCATGTTGGTACATGGCCTCTCCGCACTCATGGGTAAGGCTGGGCGTAGGTTGTTAAGGTATTGCATCACGCTCATACTCATTTTTTAAACCCCCGATAAAATGTTAAACACAATGCACTCCACCACAATCGTAAAAGATAAACTGTTCCTGCTTTTCCATAATAGTGACGAGACATTCCGAACCCTGGCGAGATCCCGGTTCGCTTGTGGAAAGTGATTTGCATTTTCATTTCTCAATCTTCACATTTTTCCGAAAGTCGCAGGCTCTACAATGTGTTCCACTAAAGTATTCACCTTGTTTATTATGCCAAATGAATAGTTTAGTTGTCATCCAATGATCACCAATCTTACATTGTTTGCGACGGTCGTCCCAGGTCATGTGATCCGCAAACACCAACCAACCCCATCCTGCCAGTGCTATAAGCCATAATAAGTATGTCATGCTATTTCCTCTTCTAAATATCGTTTTAATTCTTTGTCTGTAGGTTCTACACTATAGTTCTGTTTGAAAAATATTTCATAACTGTCACTACCGTATTTGCCGATGCCATACAATATTGTAGCATCATCTCCGTCCCAAGTCAACCAATCACGACTCATGCCCACCAACCTCTTGTAACGCACATTGGTCATGCCCAGGGGTTTGATAATGCTTTTGACAAATTCCTCATCAGCTGCGATTACGGCCTCGGGTGTGGGAAACCAATATAGGAATTCAGGCAGTGTGGTCTTGACCGGTTTGCGGCCGGTTTGGTTCAGCATGATCACACCTACCATGTGTTCCCAACTGTTAGAGATCTGTTGCTGTACCATTAGGTCATCGCGTAGGGGTTCGAAAAATTTCATAATTAACCTTTCTTCAATAACCAAATCAATACATCATCTTTGTTTATGATGGCCAGGTCTTTACTATGTTTCATAACAGGCCTAGCAGTTTCACCACCATTCCAGATCATGATCTGAACTGTGCCGTATCCATTACCACGGGCCTTGCCCAGGGCCTTGACACGGTAGAGATTGCTGTAGAATACAACCCAATCATCTACCCGAATCTCGCGATCAATCATGTCTGTGATCATTTATAACATTTCCAAGTGTTCACATCATAATCCCAATGCCGTGTGTCGTAGAAGGCCAGTTCCGTTTCGTATCCAAACAAACCCAACATGATTCTAACGCCTGCATGGTCACCTTGTAGTGTCCATTCAAACTCTAGATTAATCAAGCGGCCAGTACGGTACCCGTTAAACTCCCAGGCCTTGTTCTGGGAGATGAATCCCGACTTGTTCCACAGGATATCCCAGATCTTGGCGGACCTCCATGGCATGGCTATGCCAAAGTTTAGATTGATCACGATTCAACTCCGAAATGTTCTTTAATCCTACGGTTAATCTCCGTTAATACCTCTTCGGTAACATCTTTGACCTTGCCTGTTAGAACACAATGTTCGTGTTCCCAAGTGCAGATTGTTTTACTTTTTCCATCTTGCTCAACCACAACCGATAGTTTCATTCTTCAACTCCAAAATGTTCTAATACATTCAATGCCGATTTAGGACCAGTCTTTTTGTGAACAACCAGGGCACATTCTCTCACAATCAACTCGGCGAATTTTGGCAAAAAGATTTCGTTATAGAGTCGTCTGTTTCTACGACTTTCATCTTCATATTCTGCCTTGATTTCTTCTTCAGCCTGTGACCAAAGTTCTTTAATTCGTTCGTTCATTCTTCAACTCCGAAAATGTTCTTAATCGTTTCCTCGGCATCAAACATACCATCTTCCCAACCCACTTGATAATCAGTGCTTTTGTCCCGACGCAATTCCTGTGTATCAAGAACCGTATATCGCAATTCTTCGAGACATTCCCGAACAATCAACTGGGCGAACTTTTCCATGTCATGGTCTGTTGCTACCCATGCAAGAGAACCAAGTATTGGAAACTGTGGAATATCTGTCTGTGCTAAAAGTTTTAGAATTCGTTCGTTCATATTAGGCTAAATTTAAGTTTGTTACGAATGGCTATTGTTATGTGGATTTCCATCTCTCTACGATATAGATGATACCAGTAAGGATGACCGAATGGGATAATATCGTTCATTTTCCTTCAGTCTCGATTTCATGACACATCAAACATACTGCATCATAGCATGGTCCCATACAATGATAGATAGCACAACGACAATACTTACAATGTATAAATGCCTGTGTAACTATATTACCTCGTGGTGGAGCATACAAGGGTTTGAAACCTGATTCATGTTCGATATATCCGATCAGTTCTCGCTCACGCGGATCCATTCCGCCGTCTGACTTTAGGTCACTATAACTCATTCTTCAACTCCTATTACTTCTTCTGGGTGATAGAATACATCGCTGCTGGCACCATCACGCATGACCCACATTCTACCAGTGGGCTCAATATAACTAACTGTGCCTTTTGCACCCACATTAAATCCAGAAATAACCTTTATCCGACTACCAACCTTGATCAAGTTATCGTTAACTCCGAAATGTTCCAAAATACCACCGGGCCCATCGTATGCTAATGACGCACATTCTCGCACAATCAACTCGGCGAACTTTTCAATGCTTATATTAAACTCAACTCCATATGCTAACAAGTAGGTTGACATTTTTGCCTCGTCGGCAAGTTCTTTAATTCGTTCGTTCATCATTCAACTCCAAAAAATTGTTTGATACCCTTGCTAGCATCGTCCACTGCCAACGCATATCCATAGTCTCGATCATGCCAATATTGCTGTTCTTCGTGTAGGCATTCTTTCTGCTCGTCCACAATGCTGATACATTCCTGAACAATCAACAGGGCGAATTCATCGGCGACTGTCTGCCAGTTCATAGGATCCTTTGTATGTTTCAACACACAGTCACGCCAAAGTTCTCGAATTCGTTCGTTCATCATACTACCTCAAAATCCCATTTGGCGTTTTGGCAAATCTTACCCCAAGTGTCGTGGTGTTGGTAGATTAGTTTTGCTCTGGGATCTTCATTGTCAGAACCGACTTTGCCCCTAGCACACCATTTTAGCGAATCCTGAAAATGTCCGGAAGTAGCATAGTTGATATATACATCAAACAACAACTGTCCCAAATCTTCTTGTTGTGCTTTTAGCATTCCTGGAGTTTCATCGGGCAACTCAAGTTCAATAGTCAGTTTAACTTTCATTCTTTAACTCCAAATTGGCGTGCGATTCGATACACCACAATGCCCACAGCGTTTGATTCTTTATAAAGTTCGGAATTTACCAGTTGCTCATCCCAATTTTTAGCAATATCCATACAGTCTCGCACAATCAACTGGGCGAACTTTTCTTTGTCAAACACTTCAAAGGTAAGTGGATTGTAAGGCGTAGGGCCTTGAATAGAGGTAGCCTGTTCAGCAAGTTGTCGAATTCGTTCGTTCATTCTTCAACTCCAAAATGTTTCTTAATCAAATGCACGGATTGATTCTTCCAGAATTCTTCCTGAGTCTGATCTTTAATCCACTTAGTTCCAGTTTTTGGATCAATAGTATCCATACATTCCCGAACAATCAACTCGGCGAACTTTTTAAGTTCACGTTCACAATCATCACCAGATTCGGAAAACCATTCCATAAATCCAGCCTCATCAGCAAGTTGTCGAATTCGTTCGTTCATTTCAAATATCCCAATCCACCTAACACAAGATAACAGAACACAATGCCAACAATAAGTGCAGCCAGTCACGAACGGTATCTGTCATTCTTCAACTCCGAAATCGCTTAGTTAAAACAATATTATACACAAAAAGAAAGGGCCCGTCAAGGCCCTTTGGTTGTTTTGATAATAAGGTAAGTCCTACCTCACCAAAGCCTAAGCGGCGATGGAATATAACTCGTCGTTTGCAGTTATGAAATTTGCTT
>Ga0209084_1000757_pt1 | contig 29565 bp, 44 predicted proteins | sample C_130820_MF_Meta_FD_187309 | JGI IMG/M metagenome (GOLD analysis project Ga0209084, IMG submission 187309) | Freshwater microbial communities from Lake Croche, Canada to study carbon cycling - C_130820_MF_MetaG (SPAdes) (version 2) | ecosystem: Environmental > Aquatic > Freshwater > Lake... | reverse complement strand
ATTGTAAATTTTTGGAGATTGTATGGCTTACACCGTTTTCCAGCACGATCCTAAGTGGGAACCACGCAAAGGCCTAGAAGGCCCGTATCATTATCCCAATGGTCAAGTCCTGTACTATGATCCCAAAGAAGGACAGTACTACGACCCTACTACTGACTTTTATGTCAGCAACGAAGATGTTGCAGAATTACAACAAACTATTTTTGACGCTATTGCCAGGGACTACCGCGATCCTTGGAAGTTTGTCACTGTCTAATTTTGGTTGACCCAAAAATCCATTAAATGTATAATACTTGTATAGAAACTAAAAAGGAGCTGAAATTGAACATTAGTACACTAGAACAGTATGTAGAGCAAAAAAACAGTTGGGGCAAGATCTTTGATAAGAAGCCTTTGAGTTTGCTTAATGCCAAAGATCGTCAGGCTATTGCTAACAGCATTGACTCTGACATGAGTCCCGAAAATTTAACTTGTGATGGTGAACTGCCACGTGCAGAAGTTAGCCGTCGTATCAAGTTCCTGAGCCGTTGTGCTGAAGAATTGCTCAGCATTGATTCAACTGTAACCTTTTACGAAATGGGAGTTTAACATGGCGTTAATTACTTTTGCCGGTTTCAGCCGAGTCAACGGTGTTTTAAAATTTCGTACAGCCTGCGACTCTAAGCGTATTGCTCAATTGATTAAATTAGGCGACACAGAAGTCGACATAGACAAACTGCCGTTGCCAATGGACAAAAATGAAGCGGTCAAGTATGTACTTACTAACATTGGCCGGTTTCAGGTCAACGCAACAGAAGCAGAAGCATTACTTTCTACTTTAGTTAAAGACGAAAACCCTTTTGCTAAACCGGTGGCAGTTAAAAAGTCAAAGACAGTTATAGCAAAAAATGTTAAAATTAAGACTGCACCTGTAGTCGTTGACGATGAGCCAATGAGTGCTAAACAGGCGGCACGGATTCGTGCAGAATTTATGAAGAAGTTGAAAATTGCTTACGAGGCCAACTGATATGCGTGGAACTGATCTAATGTTTTCTTATAACGATTATCAATATCGTACTTGGGAAGACCGTGAAGAAGATAACTGTAAAATTTTTCATGAGTGTTACAAAGACGGTGTACGGATTGTTATGCCGAGTGATTTTTACAATCATAGTCCTTATAGTTATATGGATCGTGCCGAGTTTGCCCGCCATATTCAAACTGTAGAAGTATTTGTACAAGGCTAGCATGTACTACGGTCGAATGCTTTTTATTCTTGCATTTGTGTATTTTGGTGCTCATGTAGTCATTGGATATCTTAATTGTTCTTCTGGGTTTTGTCCCGGCGATAATGAAAATGATTATGTGTACGAATACACTGATGCAAGTGGTAAGAAATTTATTGTAGAAGATGGTGCAACCGTCCCTAAGGAACAATACGATGGAAAGAAATAAATGACAATTCAAATCGAAGGTTTTACTAAAAAGCAATCCATGTTGGCTGATATAATTTGGTCGTGTGACACACAAGATCAAGTTACAAATCTGATTGCATCATTGCCTAAGCGGGATCGAATTGAAGCTCAGATTGTACTAGAAATGATTGTTACTGCTACATTTGATCAATCATTGGATACTGATTTGGCTAATGAAGTACTTGCACGATTTCGACTTTAATACTATAATTAAATATGATTAAACGAATAGGCTTCTGTTGTAAATGGCTCAATGACCCTAGTGAGTGCGGCGGCATGAAGGTCAATGCTGTGGATCGAGACTTAAACGGACGTAGCACCACCATGCGTTGGTTGCGTGAACATCCTGCTGAAGCTGAACAACGACAGTGGGATATTATGAATCATAATGCTTCTGCCGCTGTGCGAATGATCGAGCGTGTGGCCACACTTCCGCCAGAGCGTAGAATGGTACGACTTGGTAGCGAAATGCTACAAGGTTACACTGAACCCAGCTGGAAAGCCTGGTGGCAAGATAGAGCAATACAGGACCATCTTGAACGTATCTTTGCTCCAATCGGCGAAACTGCTAGACGCCTTGACGTTAGGCTCAGCTTCCATCCTGGACAGTTTTGCGTACTAGCAAGCGAATCCAAAGAAATTGTAAATAGAAGTATAGAGGAGTTTGAATATCATGCTGACATGGCCAGGTGGATGGGTTACGGACAAACCTTTCAGGACTTCAAGATCAATGTCCACATTTCAGGTAAACGCGGTCCAGCCGGTATTCGCTCTGCCCTCCGACGGCTTTCTCCCGAAGCAAGAAATTGTATTACCATCGAAAACGACGAAATGTCCTGGGGAGTCGACGCCAGCCTTGAACTTGCACAGGACTGTGCATTGGTTCTTGACATACACCACCACTGGATACGCACGGGTGAATATATACAACCTACCGACGATCGAGTTAAAGGCGTAATTGAATCGTGGCGTGGTGTTCGCCCGGCCATGCATTATAGTGTCAGTAGAGAAGATGTACTAGTTGATCATGCGTTAAATGTTGCCCCAGACCATGCGTTACTATTAGAAAGTGGATACAAGAAACAAAAAATGCGAGCCCACAGTGATTTTTATTGGAATCAACCGGTAACTGACTGGGCCTTGACTTTTTGGAATCAATTTGACATACAATGCGAATCAAAAGGCAAAAATCTAGCCAGTGAGCAGGTTTACACCCGTGCAAAACAGCTAGGTTTATAAATACTGTTGTTACCGAAAGGTACTGTGTAATACCCCCAAGCCCGCTTTCTGCGGGCTTTCTTGTTTATAGATAAATACTCAATAACAAGGTTAATAAATATGAGTATTTTTGCTAACGTCTACACAGGTGCCACAGCTAATGATGGAACGGGCGATGCATTACGTGTGGCATTTCAGAAGATTGATAGAAATTTTGCTAATTTAGCGGCTGTTAATAGTTCTGCCAACGTAATTGTATATGCATCTGGTAACGCCAATGTGTTTGCAACATATAATCCCGGTGTAAGCTCGGTTGCTGGCAGATATGGCAATATTGTTCTAAGTGTCAACGACGTAGTTGGTGCGGCCAGTTTAGGTACATTAAACAATTCAATGGTAGCATCCAATGTTTATGCTACCAGTGTTATCAATACATTTACAGCCAATGCGGCCAATGTAATTTACAATCAAGTTGCCGCAAATTTATCAAGTACAATCGCTAATACAGCATCAACTCTTGCAAATGCTTCTTTGGCTCCAATGACAGGATTCCAGGCAAATGTAACAGCCGCAAATTTACGTATACAAATCATTGATGCTAATCTAGGATCAGTTACAACTACTGTAGCCGCTATTCTAAATACAGATATTCTACAATCTGCCAACCTTGGTACAGCAACAAATAATATTACAACTTTGTTTGCCAATGCGGCGACCCAGTCAACTGCAATCAGCACAATCAATGCAAACGTGTCCGCCGCAAATGTTGTGGTTAGATCTTTTGATGCCAATGTTGGTACGTTAAATGTTGTTGTTGCTAGTTTACTTTCCAATGCCGCAACACAAGCTGGCACTTTAAATTCACATGATGCTAACCTGGGTGTTGCTACTGCAAGCATCATAACGCTACAAGGCAATGCTAGAACTCAAGAAACAGAAATACTAACATTAGGCAATCAGATCACTGCGGCCAATGCATCAATTGTTGCGGCCAATGCCGCGATTGTGACAGCCAACACAGCAATGAAAGGCTACGTTGATGCAGTCTCAACAGCATGGACTGCCAATGCCGCTACTCAGGCATCTGCGCTATCTACATTGACTGCCAATGCTGTTACACAAGATTCTACTTTGACTACATTGACTGCCAATGCCGGGACGCAAGCATCTTCAATTAATACTCTTAATAATTCTGTTGCTAACCTAAACACCAGCGTTGGCGGCGTATTAAATACCATTGCTAATATCAATGCCAACCTTGGCACAGCAACTACAAATATTACTGGGTTACAAAATACCACGTCGGTTCACGACACACAGATTTATAATCTTAATGCTAATGTAACAGCCGCCAATGCACGTATTAGAGCAATTGATGCCAACCTTGGTGTGGTATATTCTGCGGTTGGTTCGGTTACTTCTCAAATTGCATCAACTAATTCTAATGTTTCTACTACCAACGCCACACTTGTTGCTAACGTAGCTACCTTAACTGCCAATGCAGGCACACAATCAGGACAAATAACAACAACAAATGCAAATGTTGCTGCCGCAAATGTAGCTATCCAGATGACTAATTATTCACTGAGTGTATTTGCGGCCAGTACTAATTCTAACATTGGTAACCTATGGGCCAATGCCGGTAGTCAACAAACAACAATTAGTAGTGTTTACTCTCAGGCCAATGCTACCGCTATATCATTGACCACATTGAATAACAGCTTCCTTGATTTGATTGGTACTGGCTATGCAGGTACCATGACAGTCACTGGAAACGTCAAAGGCAGTAGCGTAATTGCTAGTAATTTTTATTATGCCAACGGTGCTCCGTTCCTTGGCGGATATGGTAACACACAAGCTGCCGCTTACCTTCGAACTAATACTGGTAACGTAAATGCTGGATATTTTAAAGGCAATGGATACTTCTTAACTGATGTAACAGGAGCTGGCACCTATAGTAATGCTAACGTATCGGCTTTCCTAACAACATACTCAGTGCAAGGAGTTGGAAATATTACTGCCAATGGCATAACCATTAACAGTTATATCAATAACATTACTCCTGTTATTACTATGTATAACAATGGTGATTTAACAGCATCTAATATTGCAGTTGGTAATATCACTATTGCTAATAATATTATTTTTGCCGGAAACGTAACCGGTAATGCTGTTGGTACAACTGCAAGATACTCTAATTATTATTTTGCCAATGGTATAAACATTCTAAGTACTGTTGGCGCAGGTGCTTATGGCAACGTTAACGTAGCCGCATACTTGCCAACATACTCGGGTAATTTAAGCGGCATTAATTCGTTTAGTGCGGCATCTGGATCATTTGCTAACTTAAATGTGACCAATCAGATCAGTGGTAATTTATTTGGTACAGTACAAGGCAACGTAAGTGGTACTAATGGTTCGTTTACCAATATTAACACAACCATTGCTGTGGTAAATGCCAATGTTACCGCAGCCAATGTTGCAATAGGTTTGCTACAGTCACAGCAGTTTGGTAATGCAAACGTATCGATATTCCATGGCAATTTAAATCCGGGCAATATCAATGCCGGCACTGGCAGTATTGTAGGCGGTAATCTTACTGTTGCCAGCGCCCTGATCGGTGGCAATATCACCACTGGAAACATTACTGTAACTGGCAACACAAGTGTTACAGGTAACATCACCACATCAAGTAGTTTCTTTGGTGATGGTTCTAACCTGTCCAATGTGGCAATAAAGTATACAGGTTCTTGGTCAGTGCCTACAGGCAACAGCACACAAAGTTTCACTGTGACTCCTAGCAACACCTACTACATGTGGGTGGATTGCAATATCCCCAATGGTATTTTGACTTGGACCGCCACTGCCACAGTGACCAACACTAACGTACCTGTGGTAGGCGCTCAGTATGCCTGGGTCTATACTGGTGGTGGAACGCCCATTGACTTTACCAGCATACCCAATCAGTTTACAGGCACAGCAAATACCATTGTGCGATCCAGTGTGGCTCCCAGTGCAACCACCAATAGATTTGACTTTGGCATCAACAACACCAGCGGCAATGTTCAAATCGTGCGTTACGGTTGGGCTAGAATAAGTTAATTTTTAACGGTAAATAATATTATGTCACAAAACGGAATTTCGCACTTGGCAACTAAACAGGCACGTCAAACTGCCAAACTGGCTCTGGCACAGACCAAACGTGCCGCTGCCGGTACCACGGGTTATAGAGCACTACATACCTTGGACACCACGGAACTGCCCACGGTGTATTCTGGAAATGTGGTAGTGGACAACCCCAACGCCGGCGGTTTAGTAACAGGTCGCCCGTGGAGTTAAACCAATTCTGTTGACACGCACCATTTATCTGTGTATACTATAGGACTAAAACCTATAAATACATACTATGATACTTGCTTGGCTACTACTCTTAACTGGATTAACCATATCCTCGGTTGCTATCTACTATAGTGTAGTAGGTCTCACAGCAATCTTCTCAGCCGCAGCCATTCCAATTATGATTATGGGCGTAAGCCTAGAAGTGGCCAAACTGGTTTGTGCTACTTGGATCAAACAGTATTGGACACAGGTTCCACGCTTAATGAAGACCTATATGGTCACAGCCGTAGTGCTGTTGATGCTGATCACAAGTATGGGTATTTTTGGATTCCTATCAAAAGCACACAACGACCAAAACCTAGTGTCGGGCGATGTACAAAGTAAAATAGCAATATATGATGAAAAGATTAAAACAGCCCGCGACAACATCGAAGCCAACCGCAAGGCGCTTCGACAAATGGATGAAGCTGTGGACCAGGTTATGGGCAGGTCAACTGATGAAAAGGGTGCTGACAAAGCAGTCGCCATCCGTAGGTCACAGGCCAAGGATCGTCAGGCACTCGGCCGGGATATTGAAGCCAACCAGAGAATTATTAGTACTCTCAATGACGAAGCCGCACCAATACGAGCAGAGGTTCGCAAGGTTGAAGCAGAAGTAGGCCCAATCAAATACATAGCGGCATTCTTATACGGTGTTACACCCGATGCTGGTATGTTAGAGAAGGCAGTAACTTGGATCATTATTACCATTGTTGTTGTATTTGATCCATTGGCAGTTATTATGTTGCTAGCCGCACAAATGACCTTTGCATGGCGACGTGGTGAAGAAACAGATGCAGAAGCTCACACGAGAATTGAAAGTGAACTAGCTGAAACTATGAATGATCTTGGCATAGTAAACACCCCAGTAGAAGAACCAAAAACAAAAATAGATTTTGAAGGTGTGCGTATGCCCAATGGAGAGTGGGTGCAAACTGGTCCCGCATTTGAAGTACCAGCTGGAACTCCCGGGTACAAAGCCGATGATGGCGCATTAACTGATAACCAAATTGATCAAATTAATGCTATGCTGGCCGACCATGCAGAAACTGTTGAATCTATTGTTGTTGATGAGCAACCAGAGTCTAAGACTGTGGATGAAATCGTTGACGAAATTATAGAAAAACTTCCTCCTGAAGAAGCAGTTGTGCCTGAATCCCCGAATACAAGAACTTCAGAAGCCGCCCCAGGCACAAATCGCGGAGTGATGTACAGTCAACCGATCGTAGCAGATAACTCACCGACTTTAGGCAAAGCATCAAACAGCGACTTCGGTAACGAATACCCTGCAAACCCAGAAAAAGGTGATGTGTATTTGCGTACAGATTACTTGCCAAATCGATTGTTCAAGTATAACGGATTTAAATGGATAGAGGTTGACAAATCGTCTACAGACGTGTATGCTTATGAAGAAGCGTATATTCGACACTTGATTGAAGAAATAGAAGCTGGACGTTACGATCCGGATGCTTTAACAGAAGTAGAACGTGACCAGATTGCTAACTATTTAAAGAAAAATGCATAGTAACTTTATAACACCACCAGATTACATAGAAACAGTATTAATTCTTAATGCTCCGCAAGAGCAAATAAAAGTGTTAGCTACTATGATACAACAAAGAGAACAATGTTATAACGTGTATTTTTATAATGATTTAATGAATCAAACAGAATGGCGTGATCGTATTAGACAAAAAGCAGATACAATTTTAGACGCAAATTTAACCAACCCCGAAGAATACTTCAATAAATAAACAACTATGGCATATAAACCAAACGGCGGTCCAATCGTTTGTAGAGGAAATACAGTTACCTTACGTGAAGGCGAACCTGTAGAAAAAGCTCTACGTAAATTTAAAAAGAAAGTATTAGAGTCCGGCCTACTTCGCGAACTCAAAGAACGCGAAACTTACGAAAAACCTACTACAGCACGTAAGAAAGCTAAAGCGGCGGCCAAGAATCGTTGGCGCAAAAAGTTAGCTTCAGAATCTTTGCCCAAAAAACTTTACTGATTTACATTTTTCGTGTATAAATATATTTGTAGTGCCGATAGTCGGGCTACAACTTATAGTCATATTTTGCTTAATAAAGGAGATATAAAATGACACAATTACAAATCCACACCCTTGATTTACCTACATTTGTTAACCAAATCCATCGCCAAACCATTGGCTTTGATAATTTGTTTGACCAGTTAAATCGCACTTTTGCCAATAGTAAAACTGATGGCAACTATCCCCCACACAACGTAGTTAAATTAGATGACACTCACTATGTTATTGAAGTAGCCGTTGCGGGGTTCGCTGAGAACGAAATTGACGTTGAACTAAAAGAAAACGTGTTGACCGTTAAAGGCGAACAAGAAAAAACAGATAAAGAAATTGAGTACCTACACAAAGGTATCAGTGCTCGTAACTTTGTCCGTACATTTCCATTAGCTGAGCACATCGAAGTTCGTGGTGCTACTGTTAAAAACGGTATACTTGCTATAGCATTAGAGCAAGTGGTTCCTGAAGAACAAAAGGCTAAAAAAGTACAAATAACATTTGCAAAATAAGCGATAGTTATGTATAATAAGGGGAAGTAATAACACTTCCCCTTTATCATGAGCGAAAAATTAATGTCCAGAACAAAAACAAAAACTGATGCAGTAGTACGCAATCGTATTGACCCAAAACTCAATATTCCTGAGCCACCACAATTTCGTGTTATCTATATCAACGATGAGCAAACTACACAAGAATTTGTTGTAGAAACACTCAAAATTATTTTTAATTACGATCAAGGCGCTGCCGAAGCCCTGACTACGCGAGTACACGAAGAAGGGTCAGCAGTGGTAGCAGTACTGCCTTATGAACTGGCTGAACAAAAAGGCATTGAGGTTACACTACTTGCACGTAACAATGGTTTTCCATTGCAGGTGAAAATAGAAATGGACGTATGATATTCAACCACATTCGTAAACTCAAAGATGATGGCAAGAAGATTGGCATTACCTTTAGTACTTTTGATATGCTACATGCAGGCCATATTGCCATGCTGGCCGAAGCTAAAAATCATTGCGATTATCTAATTTGTGGCTTACAAACAGATCCCACTATTGATCGCCCAGACACCAAGAATCATCCTGTGCAGAGCATTGTGGAACGACAAATCCAATTGGCCGCTTGTCGTTATGTAGACGAAGTAGTAGTTTATCAAACAGAACAAGACTTAGTTGACTTGCTACTAATCCTTCCCCTAGATGTACGTGTGCTCGGCGTTGAATATCAAGATAAAGAGTATACTGGCAAACACGAAGGTCTACGTCGAGGCATACAACCGATATTTAACGGTCGTGATCACAGCTTCAGTAGTTCGGGATTACGCAGTCGCGTAGTAGAAGCCGAAGCAATAAAAAATACTTAAAATAAAATAAGGAAAAAAATGTTTAAAAAAATCTTAATGACAATTACCATTGCCTGTTTCTCAATGTCTACATTGGCCGCTTGGCAACCCAATAGGCCAATTGAAATCACTGTGGGCTACCCAGCAGGCGGTGCCAGTGATGCGTTTGGTAGGTTAGTTGCTAAAATCTTTACGGACCATGGATGGAATAGTATAGTTGTTAATCGTCCTGGTGCTAGTAGTACAATTGGCGCTAACCATGTAGCACAACAAAAACCCGATGGTCACAATGTATTCATTGGTGGCCTAGGTTTCCTTGATGCTAACCTGGCAGCAGGAGATTCTAGTTTGGGTATTAACTATAATGAAAATAGTTTTACTGATATTATTACATTTGCCTATGGTAGCTTGACTTTAATTGTAGGCAAAGATGTACCTGTTAATAACTACGAAGAATTTAAACAGTATGTTAGAAAAAATCCTACTAAGTTTAATCTAGGTTATTGGAATCAATATGCCGCTAATATTTTCTACAAGTGGGCAGAACTTGAAAAGTTGCCCAGGCCTGAAATTATAATTTATAAAGGTACAGCTCCAATGATGCAAGATGTGTTTGCCAATCAGATTCCGTTTGTAATTGACACATGGACTTCGGCATATCCTTTATACGAAGCAGACCGCGTGAAAATTATTGCTGTGTTAGATCGTGAGGGATTGGCTTTTGTTAAAAAGACTGCGCCCAAGGGCAAAGATACTAGCCGACTGGTTAGCCTATCACAAAAACATCCAGAGCTTGATATTGTAATTTGGAACGGCCTAGTTGGGCCAGCTGGTATGCCAAAAGAGGTTGTTGACGAAATGAATGCCGTACTTAATTCCGCATTAAAAGATCCCAAGTATGCCGCAGACTTTGACTTTTTAAAAGTTCCTGTTAAAGGAGGAACACCAGAGTATCTAAAACAAACTCACGAAAATCTATTAAGTAAATTCCGTAAAATTAACGCGGATACTAAATGATACATCGAGATTTTCTAGATCCTGACTTTAGAAAAAATAGAGATCCACGACGTGGATTACCTTCAACTGATTCTCTTACTATTCGCAAACACGAAATACTATTGCCTAGATCTGTTGTTGAAGGCAAACGTGTATTAGACCTAGGTAGCTTCATTGGTGCTACCGGAGACTGGTGTTTAAAAAATGGTGCCAAGGAATATGTTGGAGTTGAAATCAGTGCTGAGTTTAACAATATAGCTAAACAGGCACTGACCAAATATCACTCGGGACAAAATTGGACTTGTATCAACCAGGGTTTTGATCAATTCTTTGCTGACAATACAGACAAGTTTGATATTGTATTTGCCTGGGGTGTAGTACATCATACATTCGACCATGTATGGTTCCTAAGGAATCTAGCTCTACGTGGAGACCATGTTATTGTTGCCGCCCGTCCGCCCAAGGTAATGTGGCGAGGACAGGCAGATTCTATTTCAGATGAATTTCTAAAACAATTAGAATACGATATCCCATACACTGAATACCACAATGGCGAAATGAGTTTAATGTATAAACCCGGTATTAGCATACAATGTACATCTGCTAATTCTAGTTTGGCCGCTGTAAAAACTATTATGGGACTAGAAGGTTTTGGTGCCGACCTAACAGCACACGAACAATTTAAACAACTACAGCCCAACGATTTTGGCATATTCAAAGATTTTGATCACCCGGGCATGTATGTAATTAATTTTTACCGAAACCAAATTAAGCAGTACAATACCTACGAAGAGTTTCATTACAACACTGAGTTATTTCAGAACCAAACTACTTCAATTTGGGGCAAATAGGATTGACACACAACTATTAATATAGTATAATGTTCATATGGACATAATGCTTGATTTAGAATCTTTAGGAACACGCCCAGATTGTGCAATCTTAACTTTGGGTGCTGTTAAATTTGATCCCTTTACTCCCGACGCATTTGGCGATAGTTTATATCTACGTATTGATGTAGATGAACAGCTAGCCCTGGGTCGAGAAGTACAAGAAGATACACTTGCTTGGTGGTCGACCCAAGCAGAAGACGTTCGTGAGGAAGCCCTAGGACTAGGTAACCGTGTTAGCCTAGAATCAATGTATCGTCAACTAAACAAGTTTTGTGTTGGTGTAGAAAACATCTGGTGCCAAGGTCCTGCGTTTGACATTGTTATACTAGAAAACATTTATCGCCAATTGGGTTGGCCTACGCCATGGCAGTACTGGCAAATACGTGATAGCCGTACCTTATTTGGTGTACATGGAGACCCACGTGAAAAGAACAAAGCTGGCTTACACAATGCCTTAGAAGATTGCGTTAGTCAGGCACAAGGTGTACAAGCAGTATACCACGCACTTAAATTAGAAAAGCGAACTTATGCGAATTCTAGATGATGTTAAACTAGATTTTAAAGATGTACTGTTTGTTCCTAAACGTAGTACATTGCGTTCACGTAGCGATGTAGATTTAAATCGCAATTATGTTTTTAAGCATAGCCAGCAAACATTTAGCGGTGTTCCTATCATGGCCAGTAACATGGATGGTGTTGGTACATTTGAAATGGCCAATGCGCTACAATCATTTCCGTTGTTTACTTGTTTGGTCAAAAGTTACGGATTGCCTGACTGGAATACCTATCAAGATTTTGATGAAAATTACACAGCAATCAGTACGGGCATTGGAGAAAATGATTGGACTAGATTACAATCAGTATTAATAGCACACAGTAGAATTAAATATATTTGTATTGATATAGCAAATGGATACAGCGAATACTTTGGAGACTTTGTTGCTCGAGTTCGCGCCAAGTACCCAGATAAAACTATTATTGCTGGTAATGTTGTTACAGCAGATATGACACAGGAGTTAATATTACGTGGAGCAGATATTGTCAAAGTTGGTATTGGTCCGGGAAGTGTTTGCACTACTCGAAAACAAACGGGTGTGGGCTATCCTCAGCTTAGTGCTATTATTGAGTGTAGTGATGCCGCTCATGGTTTGGGTGGGCATATTATTGCTGACGGCGGATGCACAAACCCTGGAGACGTCGCTAAGGCTTTCGGCGGAGGCGCTGACTTTGTAATGCTCGGAGGCATGCTTGCCGGACACAATGAGGGTGGCGGCGAAGTTAAAGATGGACTAGTTACATTTTACGGAATGAGTTCGGACACAGCTATGGAAAAACATAGTGGCGGTGTAGCACAATATCGTAGTAGCGAAGGCAAGACAGTTTCAGTTCCATATCGTGGCGCAGTAGAAAATACTGTACTAGATATACTCGGTGGACTACGTAGTACCTGCACTTATGTCGGAGCATCTACTTTAAAACAACTAAGTAAATGTACAACCTTTGCTCGTGTAACACAGCAGTTGAATACAGTATATGGAAATTCATAATGCAAATAGTTTGGGATCCAGAAGTAATAGAACAATTACGTAAAAGTCAAACGGTGTTGGAACTTGAAACATTTCAAGTTGAAGATCGAACATTGACAGCATATTGTGTTGTGCCAGCTGAAAAAATCTTTAGTGAAATGGCACAGTTAAACAACTATATTGATTTACACAAAGGCTTTATAGTAGCACTTAATAAAAAAAACTATAAGCTCTGTGAAGATATTGCAGAGCATCTAAAGGGCAAATTCGGTGGAGAGCTAGATAGTTTTTACAATGAGATATTAAGGAGGATTGCCAGTGCCAAATGAATCTTGGAAATTTGATAAGTCTATAGCTGGCGTATTTGTTGACCATGCACGTAAGCACATACCAAACTACGAAACTGTAATTCAAAAAGCAATTAATTTAACTAATCTCAAATTAAAAAAAACAGATAAAATCCTAGACTTTGGGTGTGCTACTGGCCGCACCTTAGAACTGTTTAAATTAGCCGGGTACGATAACTTATACGGAATAGATAATAGTCAGGCCATGTTGGATCAATGCAACATACACGCAGATTATCTATGCTTGGACACAGTACCAGAGTCGTATAAAGATTTTAATTTAATATTGTCTAATTGGACGTTACATTTTTCTGATACTGACGTTAAAGTATCTATACTAAAAAATATCTATAGCGCACTGGTTGTTGATGGATATTTTGTTGTATCAGAAAAAGTAACAGAAGACCCTGAACTTATAGATCTTTACTACGAGTGGAAATTCTTCCAAGGTGTGTCTAGAGAAGAAATAGAACTTAAAAAGAAACAATTAGTTGGCGTAATGAAACCTGAATCTCATGAGTGGTGGCTTAAAACGTTAACATTGTTGGGATTTAGAAAAATTGCTGTTATTGATGCTGACTGGTGTTTTACTACATTCATGTGTATAAAATGATCAAACCTAATTCATCACACGGCTATTATACTGTCGGCGACCAAATTTATCTAAACAAACCTGAGGCACTATACCAAGCGTCTATGCGGAAGCAAACTGTCGAATGGCATTTTCATGATGATGTATTTGGCGCAATAGATTGGACGGTACGTCCGGCAGGTACTATTAGGGAATTATATAAACAACGTGCCCAACAACTGAGAGACAATTACGATTATATCATTGTAAACTTCAGTGGTGGGTCAGATTCGTGGACAGTACTTAATTCATTCCTGGCCAACGGAATACAGGTCGACGAAGTATATACCCGTTGGGGTAGAGCTGAGAGAAACTATAGGGCAGCCAATCCCACTGACTTTGATGCTGGAAACTTGGGTAGTGAGTACGAATATGCTGTGGTCCCGGTATTAGAATATATTGAAAAAAACTACCCAAAGATAAACATAGTGGTCAATGATTATTCAGAATGTTTACAGGGCGAGTTAACTGAAAAAATGTTTTTTCAATCTAATCAGTATCAGGCAATGCCTAGCTTTTTTAGATTTAATCAAAAATCCACGTACGAACTAGAACAAGAACGTAAACATAAACGAATTGCTGTAGTACACGGATACGATAAAATTCGCTGTACAAGCAAAGATGGTAATTTGTATTCGTACTTTACAGATACTATTGGCGGAACCAATGACGATCCTAGTAGGCAGTTTGAATTATTTTACTGGACACCAGATTTTCCTAGTATTCCTGTATTACAGTCGCATTGTATTAAAGATTTTTTTAAAGAACGCCCTGAATTTATCAAGTCATTGATGTCTAAGTATTACCCGCCAAGCAACGAAGAATATTATAAGTTAGTGCATAGAGAAGTATGTTATCCTGATTACGATCCCACTACTTTTCAAGTTGGAAAATCACGGGGATCCATATTATGGAAAAGTGATTCGTGGATCATGAGTTACAGTCCCGATTATTATAAGTCTTGGCGATGGGCCACCGGACAATTTACAAAATCAATTGATGATCAATATCTTTCAAAACTTAGTGGAGTTACTGTAGGATTAAAACCCTATAGAAGCCCACTGTATCTTGTGTCAACGGGCGAGAACCTAACACCTTTTGCTGTTAGGGTTGACATGATTATCAAATAAGCCCACATCATTTGTTCTAGATCCTACGATAAATATACGTAGGAGCGAGGTCTCACGACTTTACTACCATTATAATTATAAAAGAGGTAGGATATGTGTATGATCAAAAAAACAATCATTATATGTTGTTTATCTTCAACAGCCGTATTCGCGGCGCCAATGGCTGACTACACATTTAAGAGCCCAAGTTTCAATGGATCGGGTTACAGTAGTCACGTGCTGACAATTGAGAACCAAGAGTTTACTAGAAGAAATCAGTTACAAAAAGATATACAAGCCGCATTAGATAAAGCCGCCTCTGATGCTAAAAATACAAATATTGCTAAGTTTATGAACAACTTAGAATCACGTATCTATGCTCAGATTAGTCAAAATTTAGCTACTGCTATGTTTGCTAATGGCGGGTCAACTAGCGGCACATTAAACTTTGAAGGTAATACAATCTTTTGGACTAAGGATAGTTCAAATGTTTATTTGACTGTTACTGATAGTGTTGGCAATCAGACTACAATTACAGTTCCGTTAGGGAGTTTCCAATTCCAATGAAAAAGTTATTATTGGCTCTGTTAATTGGTTCAATGTTAAGTGGCTGTGCTGTTATACAAAGCAGTGGCCTAAGTGAAACTGATCCAACGTTGACTACACAGCGGGCAGGCATTAAAAAAGAATTTGATACTATACCGGGTCCAGCAACTGGTAAGCAGTTAAGTGTAGCAGTTTATAGTTTTGCTGATAAGACAGGACAACGTAGACCGCAAGCTAACGTGGCTAGTTTATCAACAGCAGTTACGCAAGGTGCTGAAACATTTTTAATTCAAGCACTTCAAGGAGTTGGCCAAGGACAATGGTTTGATGTGGTAGAACGTGTAGGTATTGATAACCTGGTTAAGGAACGTACCATTATTAAACAAATGCGTGAAGCATACGAAGGCAAAGATGCCAAACCTTTAATGCCGATGCAGTTTGCAGGTATGATCATCGAAGGTGGTATTATTGGATACGACACCACAACTACTAGCGGTGGCGCTGGTATGAGAATTTTTGGTATTGGTAAACAGACACAATGGTCAACTGATACAGTAACAGTTAGTCTTAGAATGGTTAGTGTAAACACAGGCAAAGTGTTGTCTACGGTAACAGTACAAAAGACTATTTTAAGTACCGCAGATAGTGCCACAGCGTTAAAGTTTTTTGATAACGCAACACAGGCATTTGAAGCAGAAGCTGGATTAACAATTAATGAACCTGGTACCTATGCGGTTAAGGCCGCGGTTGAGTTGGGTGTAGTAGAGTTAATTAAAGAAGGCGAACGCAAGGGTATCTGGGAATTTAAAAAACCAGTAATGGTAGTACAAGCCCCGACTATAACACAACCTGTTGTAGTGGTACCAAAAGTAGTAGAAGAAGTAAAAGTTGAGGAGAAGAAAGATGTCGTGGTTCAACCGCAAACCAAATCCGAAACCAAAACCGAAACCTTACCCAGTGCCACCGCAGTAGTAAAGGTTGAGGAAAAGAAAGCAGTTGAAGTAAGAAAACCAGAGACCAAAGTAGAGCAAAAACCTGTAGTAATCGATTTATTTGGTAAACGAGTACTTAAAGAAGATAGCTATTTGTATGCCGAAGAAAATGAAACAAGCACACGCAAGTGGCAATTCAAGAAAGGTACAGTAGTTGGTATCAAGCAAGTTGGTAGTGATGGTTGGATTCGAGCAGTAGATGTAGAAGGCCGTGGCGGTTGGATAAAGGCCAATTTAGTACAAGAAATAAAGTAGGTGTAAAATTTTTAACATGTAAATCTTTTAACATGTAAAATTTTTAACAGCGATAGTTAATCTTAACAAATTAATTATTAAATAGCTGTTATAGAAGTTGAATTAAACAGAAGAATTACCATTGGAGCAGTAGGGACCAAGGGACAAAAGAAATAAAATAAAGGTCATTGACCAAGGAGCAAATTGATGTACAGACTAATCGTTAGTAAACAATTACAAACAAAATGTCTGCAAAATTAATTTGAGAAGAGTATGAAAACAACAAGAAGTCTAGCTAAAATAACAATAGCAATGCTGACCCTTGTGATGAGTGTAGGTGTAGGCGCTGTGGATAACAGTATCTATATCGATCAAGCAGGCGACAATGCCGTAATCAATATAACACAAGATGGAACAGGCAATACTGTTAAAGGTATTGTTAATGGAGCACCAGGAGTTAAAGGGCAGGATGCCGCAACTCTTACTGGAAGTAATTCACAAATTAGTGTAAATCAAGTTGGAGCAGGTAATACGTTATCACTTGGCGTTAACGCCACTGTGGCTACCGGCGTATCTGCTAACATTAACTATAGTGTATCAGGAGGTAACAACAACACAGCATTAATTGATGTTAATGCTAGCGGACAGGGAACGGCATCAAACATTCAAATTGATGTTACACAAACAGGTGGTAGTGCTAATTTTAAAGCTGATGTACAAGGGTCGGGCAATACTATTAGTGTAACTACAGCAGGACAGGGCGATGATGTACAATCTAAGATCAGAGATAGTAATACAAGTACCAATGTTTCTTTAAGTACAGGCGGTCAAAATACCATTTACACAGATCAAGCAGGTGGATCTAACTCAATTGGCATCAATGCCGACGGTATTGCAAATTATTATAATATTCAGCAAAACGGTTCTGGTAATACATTTAGTCTAGGTGGTTATACTAGCGGCGATGCAAGTGTTGGTAACGACAATACGGTTAAGGTAGTACAAAATGGTAGTAACAACTCAGCAAACGTTGGATTAACTGGTAGCAGTAACTGGGTTGGTATTAATCAAGGTGCTGGCGGTGGCTCTACCAATGATGCTAACATAAAAGTTAGTGGTAACAGCAACATCGTTAATATTAGCCAAGGTGCTAGTGTGCCTTTATTAAACGCACCAGTAACATTGCCAGCTATTAGATAACATGATCAACCGACGTCATCTTGAAGTAATGTATCAACAGTGGATTCAGGGCGTAGAAGACTACGCCCACCACTGGATAGACTTTGTGGAAATGGCAGCAAGAGAACATTCAACAACCGCTGATCAAATAATGAAAGAATTACAGAAATGTGTATGGTTCAGAAAAGGAAATTAATATGGACGGACGTACTATGCGTACTCTTGCTGAGTACATCACTGAATTGCATCGCGGCAATCGGAACTATAACGGAACAATTGAACAACCCGGGTTCGATACAACGCTCAACAACGACGTTGATAGCGAACAAGGGGACCGGGATGGAGATGAACGACACAGTAAGGACAACACAGGGTAAAGTTGGAATTACATTTGCAGATGATACAAAAGTACAAGTTAACGAAAATAGTCGTTTGATAATTGATGATTTTGTATATGATCCAAAAAAGCCGTCGGCTGGTAAACTAGCACTTAATATGGCTAGTGGTACAGTACGATACGCCAGCGGCGCTATTGCACATAATCCTGCTAATAAAGTATCTATTAATACTCCCACAGCAACTATAGCGGTTCGTGGCACAGACTTTACAGCAACAGTAGACGAGCTAGGTTCTAGTACAATTATTTTATTGCCCAGTTGTCGTCTTGGATATCGAAGTATAGACGAATGTGTAACAGGAGCAATTGATGTTATTACTGATGCGGGTATTGTTACACTTAATATAGCATTTCAAGCAACCAAGGTAGAGTCACGTAGCAATCCTCCGCCAAAACCAGTTATTCTCAAACTCAGTGAAGATTCTATTAACAATATGTTGATCCTGTCACCTCCTAAGGAACTTGGTAAAGAAGATCGAACCAATACCCGAATGGAAATGAGATCTGCATTAGATATAGATTTTCTTAAAGAGCAAGGGCTAACTAACGTATTAGACGCACAACAAAAAGAAGTTTATCAAGACAAGCTGGCTCGTAACTTTCTTGATCAAAATTTTCTTGCCAACATACTAGACATCTTGGATGCACAGATGAAAGCACAGTTAAACTTATTGAACACAACCAGCAATCGACTATTGCCGGACTATCAAGCTATCACAGGTATTACAGTTGACATACAAGAACCTAAGCTAACATTGGCACGTGATGACGGCAGTAATGTAATGAGTGTAACAGTACCTACTACACAAAACACTACTATCTACATGACACAAGGTGTATTGGATTTTAAAAATCGTGTTAACTCAGGAGGCAGCACAGTTATTACGCTGATACAAAAATGAAATTACTAATAGCATGTATGGTTATAACCTTGGCTGGAATACAATGTAGTAACGCCCGCGCCGCAGATAACACAGTTACGATTGATCAAATTGGATCAGGTAATCAGACAACTATTGTACAGGATGGTACAGGGCACTCAGCTACACTTACTACGGGTAGCACAAGCCCTACAGATTATAATGTGTTTAGTATACTACAACAAGGTGCGGCAAAGACAGCTAGTATAGAACTTAAAAGTGGCATTAACAATACATTTAATATACAACAAGATGGCACAGGAAATCATACCGCCGCAATACAAAACATGATTGGTTCGGGCAACAACGTTAATATAACACAGCAAGGAACAGGCAATCACTCGTTTACAGTTACTAATCCAAATAACTCTACTAATAATGGCAATACTGTAACAGCTACACAGGCAGGTGGCGCAGGTGCCGACAAAACATTTAATTTATATTTAAATGGAGCAACAGGGGCAGGAGTAACAGTACAACAGACCAATCCAACACAGGCCGATCAGGGCGGTATGAACATACAATGTAATCCTTGCGGATCGGGTTGGAGTTATATCAAATTCTAAGGAGTCACAATGTGGAATAACGCAATGTACGAAACTGAAAAGCGGCGTGTAGCTGAAAAGCGAGCCATTGAACGTAACAATTTTATAATGGGATTAATTTTAGCACCAGTATACCTGCTAGGATGGTTTCCTATTTTATGGATACTGTCTAAATTATTTGATAAATAAAAGTGCGGGCACAAGATAAGGTGTCGTGGGAATTCGTAATCCACACTGGGACCACAAGCGGGTCCTTTTCTACCTCTAAAGGAGTAGGCTATGAAACAAAGTAAATTAGTACGTAAAGTGTATCAGGCTTGCTTTGACCACGATGCCGAGAAACAACTAGAACTTCGCAAGAAGGAATTCGTCAAGATCTTGAAACACAAGGCCGAAGGCAAACCATTTACAAACAAATGGACGGTAGTGCAGGTGTAACACGCTTGTAATATTTCAAACTAGTTTGAGCGGTAAATACGTATATGGAACGTACTTATCGCTCAATTTTTATTTCCGATGTACATCTAGGCACAAGAGACTGTCAAGCCGACAAGCTCAACAACTTCCTCAAACATAATACATGCGACACACTATATCTTGTAGGTGACATTATCGACGCTTGGAAAATTCAACAGAACAAGTGGCGGTGGAAACAGAGCCATACCAATGTTATCAGAAGAATATTGGGACACGCTAAACGTGGGACACGAGTGATCTACGTAGCAGGTAACCACGACGAGTTTCTTCGTCCACTGATACCATATGGTATGGGCTTTGGCCGCGTAGAAATTTTTAATCAAACAGAACACATAGGTGCAGATGGTAAACATTACCTAGTTACACACGGTGATCTATTTGATGGTATTACTAGACTAGCACCTTGGTTAAGTTTTTTAGGCGATAAACTATATGACCTAGTGTTAGACTGGAACAGCAAATTCAATTGGGTGCGTCATAAATTAGGCTTTGGATATTGGAGCCTTAGTAAATATCTCAAACACAGAGTCAAGAAGGCATCAGACTTTATGTTTCAATTTGAAAAGAATCTAGCAGGCTACTGTAAGAAACGTGGCTATGATGGCGTGATATGCGGACACATACATCACGCAGAAATCAAACAGATAGACGGTGTTACATACATGAATGACGGCGACTGGGTAGAAAGTTGCACGGCACTTGTAGAACATCATAGCGGTCAATGGGAAATTGTTACATGGACTCAACAAAATGACAAAGACGATACTTATAATAACTGATAACTTACCGGAGCAGATCAATGGTGTGGTTACAACGTACAAGAATATTGAAGCTATGGCGCTATTGGATGGTTATCGTGTTGATTATCTTGACCCCAGGAGCTTCAGCTATGTTGATTGCCCTGGCTATAACGAAGTCAAACTTTCATGGCCGCGTAATACGTGGGAGAAGATTGAGAAGATTAATCCGGACCATATCCACATCGCCACAGAAGGTCCTGTTGGTGTGTGGGCTAGAAAGTATCTTTCAATATGTGGGATTAGGTACAATACTGCTTACCATACTAAGTTTCCTGAAGGTCTAAAGAAGCTGTTACATGTACCAGAATGGATAACATGGTACTATGTTCGTTGGTTTCACAAGCACACTGGCAAAGTATTAACCACAACTGACTCAATGGTTAAGCAATTACAAGATCACGGATTTAAGAAAAATATTATCTCTTGGACTCGTGGTGTTGACCGTGCTGTCTTTTCTCCCAGCTTGCGAGCAAACTTGCCTAGCCGGTATCTACTATGTGTAAGCCGTGTTAGCAAAGAAAAGAATTTGCAAGCATTTCTTGGACTAGATTATCCGGGCTATCAAAAAATTATGGTAGGCGATGGACCTATGCTTGAAACTTATAAAAAACAATACCCAGATGTAACATTCACTGGATTTAAAACTGGTGTTGACCTAGCACGTTATTACGCCAATGCAGAAGTGTTTGTATTTCCTAGTCGGTGGGAAACATTTGGTATTGTTATGATTGAAGCCATGGCTTGCGGCACACCTGTGGCCGCTTATCCGGTTCAAGGTCCAGAGGATGTTATTGACGAAGGCGTTACTGGCTGTATGAATGATAATCTAAAGCAAGCGGTCACTGATTGTTTGTTTTTAAATCGTCAAGGTGTGTGGCAAGGTAGTCAACGTTGGTCATGGGAACGTGCCTGGGTAATATTTAGAGACAATTTAATTAGTTGTAAATAGTAATATGAAGCATCAAATAGCGTTGTTTACAAATCACCCTGAATGTAGTAAAGATTGTTGCGATGCTATAACACTAGCATTAAGCCCACATTTTGATATCAAGTTATTTGATAAAACCCAAGTTAATGAATCTACCCTGGCCGGAGTTGATATTGTTGTTTTTCCCGGTGGCATTGGCGATGCAGATTCATATGATCGATTCTTTAGACGTCGTGCCGAAAATTGCATCGCCGATTATGTAGCCAATGGCGGTCATTATTTGGGTATATGTATGGGCGCATATTGGGCCGGTAGCAGATACTTTGACATATTAGATGGTGTAGATGCTGTACAATATATCACACGTCCCGGTGCCGATATTCGCCGTAGTTACGGCACTACTGCGCCAATAACCTGGAATAATCGTGCCGAAGACATGTACTTTTACGATGGGTGTGCCTTAGTAGGCGATGAGAGTAAATTTACCACAGTGGCTCGGTATGCCAACAAAGACCCAATGGCTATATTCCAAGGGCGCATAGGTATAATCGGATGCCATCCAGAAAGCCAACTATATTGGTATCAAACGCCCTGGCAGTATATTAACTCAAACTGGCACAATCAACGTCATTGGAATCTTTTATTGGAGTTTGCTGACCAGCTTGTACTACGATAAATATTTTAATGAAATTCAATTATAAAAAAATCCTAACTAGTCCATGGACTGCTCTAGTAACATTGGCACTTATTTTAAGTATAAGAATTGCCGATCCTGTCTTTGTAGAAAGTGTAAGACTACGCTACTTTGACACACTGATCACAGCCAAAGCTCCTACAGAAAATAATATCTATACAGTAAACATAGACGAAGCTAGTCTAGACAAATACGGCCAATGGCCATTACCAAGGGTTAACTATGCTGAAATTATTGAAGACCTGTATCGTCGTAACGCTGGCCTTGTTGTTCTCAACGTGCTTATGGCTGAGCGCGATCGCACTGGTGGAGATAAGGATCTTAGTTCCGCTCTTAAAAACTATCTAGTAATACTTCCTAGCGTTCCTAGCAACAAGACAAAAAATACACCCCGTGTTCCAGGTAGTGCCGTACTAGGGCCAGAGTGGTTGGATCAGATTGTACAATATCCCGGACTTATTGCCAATATACCTCTATTAGAGAATACAGCCGCAGGTGTGGGCATTGTAAACACGTTACCTGAGGTGGACGGTGTGAATCGTCGTATACCATTAATTGTATCAGTTGATGGCAAACTTTATCCAAGCATAGCCTTAGAAACATTAAGAGTAGCCGCAGGTGATAGTACTTTCCAAGTTAAACTGGTTGAAGGTGGTGTTGAGAAAATGCGTATACCTAAGTTTGGTCCCGTTACCACAGATAACTTAGGTCGTGTATGGATTGACTGGAGCCAGCAAAGCAAACAAGTAAGCGTAACCAATTTACCCAAAGACTTTGGTGGTGCTATTGTTATAGTGGGCCCAACAGCGGCGGGCATTAGTAATCCTGTACCTACTGCAATTGGCGCAGTATTCCCGCATCAACTGCAAGCCGCAGTTATTACAACTATGGCCAATGGAGTTGTTATACAACGGCCTGACTATGCAGACGGTTTGGAAATCGTTGCTATCTTAGCCGCAGGATTATTATTATTGTTTTTAACGAGGTGGACTTATGCGGGACTTGCGAGTGTTGTTGTATTGGTTGTTGGCGGGATTATTGGCAGTCAGTATGCTTACAGTAATTTTTTATTCTTATTTGACGCTACTGCCTTTGCAGTTTGCACAGTCTTGGTCGCTTTGCATGCCTACGGAGTTAAGTTTGTTTCAGAGTTCCTCCAAAAGCAACAAATAAAGAAACAGTTTGGATCTTATGTGAATCCTACCATTGTGGAAAGATTACAACAACATCCTGAACTGATTAAACTGGGTGGCGAAAAGAAGATGTTGAGTGTGGTAATGACAGACATGCGTAACTTCACAGCACTGGGCGAAAGCTATGGTGAAGCAGGAGTAGAAGACTTTACTCAAGTCATGAACAACTACATGACAGCATTGAGTATTCCTATTTTAAAGAATGATGGTACGCTAATTAAATTTATTGGCGATGCTAGTCTACACATACACGGTGCACCTATTGATGATCCGGATCATGCTAGACGTGCTGTGCAAACAGCATTAGAAATGATTGAAGCTGTTAAAGGTTTTAATGCAGAACTTGCTTTGTTAGGCAAACCGCCAGTTGGTATGGGCGCTGGTGTTAATACTGGGGAGATTGTAGTTGGTAACATTGGTGCTAAGAGCAAGTTTGGATATGATGTACTAGGAGATCCTGTTAGCCTGGCCGCCCGCTTGGAAAGTCAAACCAAGGGCTACGGTGTGCTAATGATCATTAGCGAAAATACTGCCCGGTTAGTTAAGGATCATTTTCCACTTTGGGAGTTGGACAACATTGCTGTCAAAGGTAAAAAAGAACCCGTACGCATCTTTGCCATACATGCTGAAACAGAACAACATAGGCAGTTTATTGAATTATACTATGCAGGTGAATGGAAGAAAGCATTAGCTCTAGTTCCCTTGTGTATCAATGCTACTCCTGAGATGGAGAAGTATTATCATACCATGGAAGAGAGATTACTTGGCGGATGTCCTAAAGACTGGAAAGGCTATTACGTAGCCACTTCTAAGTAGTACGAAGTTTAGCAAGCCCAACACATCTGAGTAGTTGTATATAAATCCATCCCAGATCTATTTCATACCAACGTTTTTTAAAGCAAGCATTTGCTCCATCTGCATGATGATTATTGTGTAGCTCTTCTCCGCCTATCCAGATAGCCCAGGGCCATAAGTTATGTGAAGTGTCTGCGGTATTTGTATTACGATATCCCCACCAATGTGATAAGCCATTGATAACACCTGCGGCCCAAAACGGAATCCATAGCATTTGTACTGCCCATACTAGTAGTCCAGCCCAACCAAACAATACTAAATTAATAAACAACATGGTAATAAAACCTAATTTACTATTTGCTGAATAAACATTACGCTCTATCCAGTCAGTTGGTGTTCCAATACTTAATTTAGCAACCATGTCTCGATCTTTACTGGCTTGGTGATACAGGAAAGCACCTTTAAACAATACTGTCCAAATGCCATGTATCTGTGGGCTATGTGGGTCACCGGCTTGATCTGACTTTTGATGGTGTCGACGATGTATAGCTACCCATTCGGCTGTGACCATACCGGTAGTCATCCATACCCAAAAACGCATAAAATGTGCTACAACAGGGTGAAACGTGACTGCTCGATGTGCTTGACTACGATGCAGATATAATGTAACGCAGGCAATGGTAATCTGTACCATTACCAAGGTGTATAAGAATATATTCATCAACTTACTTATGCGTTAGCTACTACCGCCTGCAACTTCTTTGTCGTCGGGGGATTTCTTTTTAGTTTTTTGAGCAATGTTATCGGCTTCTTCCATAGCTTCATGGAATTTCTTGTTAGCTTGCGCTTCAACTAATGCCGTTTCCATAACGCGATCACTTTCAATCATCTTACCACGAATGGTCAACACAGTATTGACTTTTTGGTTCAAACGAATCAAGTCGTTGTCCAACATACGAATACGATCAATTAAGGCAATAAGCACACCGTTAGCGTCGCTGATAACAGGCTTGACTTCTTTAGTAGCCCAGTTCCATACATAGTTAATAATGTAGCCCATGCCAACTGCCATCACAATTGGAAAGCCATACTTGTTAACTAGATCTGCTATATCGCCCATTGTGTATCCTTATTTTGCCGCAAACTTTTCGCTTGCAGTAAATCCTAGTCCACCTATAACGATGTACATAAGACTGTTGAACAATCCTGCGTCTATCTTTGTTTCAAACCATGTGTTGGTAATAAACCCTGCGGCACATAAACAAAATGATAGGAATGTGATAGTACGCTTACTGCTTACTGCACCTGTGTCATCGCTTAACATACTTCTTAATGCGTTCATAATTTACTTCCAGAAAAATAATATTGCTTTCAAACGATCAATGTACTTTTGCAAGTACTTGGTTTGAATGCTTTTTGCAAAGTCAGGTTGTGGGAAATTCCATCCTACAAATGCGCCTACGAAAATCCAAAATATTGTTTCTAACATATAATTCTCCTAATTTATTTTTTTGGGTGCTTGCCGCCACACACTGGACAGCCTTCATCTATACTCATTAAAACCATAATAATGCTCCTTGTAGGCTCAGCACAATTCCTAGTCCAGCTACAACAAAACTGCCCCAGAACAATGGCATACTAACAGCAAGAATACTTGCAGATAGTAAAACGATTGCTAGTTGATATGCGGTACTAGCGTAACCAATCCACGGGCTACGATTTTTAGCATCATCGCGCTCGGCTTCTAATGCTTTGGCTTTAGCCATCAAATCTTTCTTGCCGTCCTTAGGTTCGTTTTCATAACGATCAATACGTGCGGCCATATCATCAGCACGAGCTTTATCACCTGACTTTTTAGCTTCGTATAATGATTGCTCTGCTAGTGTTTGTTTTAAGCTCTTGGCTTGATAAAAACTGTAAGTGTCGTTAGCTTTGATAGTATTGTTTAATACCGTGCTAGACAACTTGCCGCCGTACCATGCGTTAACTGCTAGACATAATGCAAATACGTTAATGACCATACCGGCTTTGTCTTTGATCTTTGCTTCACGTTCAGAACGTGAGCCGACCGGAGGCTTAGGTGCGTCCGGATCTTTTGCTTGTTTAGTTACTAAATTTAATACACTGTCTATTAATGCCATACCACTAATACTCCTAAAATAAATCCTATAAATGATCCGAAAAATGCAGCCTTCCACATGTCGCTGTCAGTCCATATGGCTGCATTTTTTAAATATTCTTTCGTATGTTCTGGCAAACTATTGTGCCATACTGTCCATCTATCCATGACTATTCACCTTATGTCCTTTTACAAACTGTTCCACTGGGTCTAATTTAACTAGCATAGCTCGACCATTTCGATTAACAACCTTAAAACAATCACCGCCCTTCCAACCTAGCTTATCTACATTTAATTCTGGGTCAAATAAAATATAATTAGGCTCTAAGTCCCATTCATAATCGTAATATCTCATTAATCTCTCCTTGCATCATTCTTACCGTCTGCTCGCGCAATACGGTCAACGTCTGGTCGTAGGCCTAGAGCGTTTGATACGATCGTATCAATACGAATAACGTCATGATTCATGGTTTTTACACGATTATCAAGTGCTGTAATGATACCAGCCATGCCTTTTACAGAGCTTAATACGCCCCCTAAAAGTAGTTTGATAGTTAGATATACAAAGTAGCCACCCGCTAGTGCGGCCGCTACTGGGAATCCTAGATCCCCTATAAGTTTGAAAATGTCACCCATCGATTCGCTCCCGGCTTTGACATTAGTATTTATGACTTTTAGCCAAATTGACTAACGTGCTACTTAAATCTAAATTGTGCCGGGATTATACTTTTCTTTTTAGGTAAAACCCAACCTTTAATTTTTTCTGACATGGGCAATGATAGTTCAGCTTGCTGAAATTCAGGGTTACCTATCGCTTCTTTAGTAAAGATATTTTTTTTAAAATCATTAGTAGTTAAGTCAAGAGTAATATTAGTAGTTAATGAATTATATATTTTATCAGCAAGAATTGCATGATTGCTAAGACATAGATGATTGTATCTCGAATCAAACGGTTCGATACATTTTTCGTAGTCCTCGTTCTCTGGAATCTCAGGAAGTGATATATGATCGTACATGTAACCTTTACTAAAAGATAAATCTGGATACTGCGATTCATCAATGTCGTCCGGTTGCATGGTATGAATAATTAAAGGTTTACGCCAACCATAAGAATATGCAGAATTAGCCAACCATCCTAATCTGTTTTTTAACCATAGTGTATCTAGATCTTTACGTTGAATATATTTTATAAAGTTTCTTGCGGCAATACTCAACGGATCTACACCATTGATATCTTCGTATGTCCATATTTGATCTATTTTAGAAAGAGACGGGTATTCTTGAAAAAACCAAAATCTTGCTGGATGTGTTAAACATACTATAACATAGTCGTCGGGGGTTATATGACTCTGAAAAAGGTGCAGATGTGTCCACGCATAGTCCTGACTAGAACCAATTAGTGATTTATTAACTACTTCAGCTTCTAATTTCTTTCCTAATAATCTGTGCCATGTATTATTAGAGATATCACTACTAGACTCCCATAGTTCAGAACTAAAACTGTCCCCGACTATGTATAATTTTTTATCGGCCAAGAGCTACTCCAAATTTTTTCCATATTCTCCAATCTTTTAATAATGATTGTCTCCAGAACATTGCTCCGGGGCTGACCTCATGCTGAAAGTCAGGGTCCGATAACGATTCTTCAGATAATACGGTGTTTAAAAAATCAGTAGTTAAATCAACAGTTATCTGTTTAGTAAAATAGTCAAATATTTTATTAACTAAAATATTATGATTACTCAAAGTAAGGTGATTGTATCTCGGATCGATGCCTCGAATTATTGAATTATTATAATATTCTTCAGTAGCGATACTAACTTCATTAACTGAAATGTCAGTTAATGTTCCTTTAGAAAATTCAAGATTATTAAATTTTCTAAAGATGTCGGAAATTTGACTCATTGCATAAACTATTAGCGGTTTCCGCCAACCTCTAGTGTGTGCCATATAAGATAGTGCCCCTAGTCTGTTTTCTAAATTTAAAACAGCTAACAAATCTCTTTGAATGTATCTTTCAAATTGTTCTGCAATTTCTGCATCGCCGGCCTGACTGGGTGATTGTGCAATCAAATCAGCTCTAGATACTCCTGGGCAATCATGAAAATACCAAAATCTACGAGCTTCTGTAAGAACTACAATTACATAATCGTCAGGAGTTATTTGATCTTGATGATCATATATCTGAGACCATTGAAAATCTTGACTGCATCCTATCGCACTCAAGTTAACCAACTCGGCTCCGAGTTTATCAGCTAATTGTTTAGGCCAATAGACACTAGTACCAAAATCGTAATTCGGATAAGGACTAACTGATTTTGCACTTTTCGGCCACATTTCAATCGCTGAAAAACTATCACCTATAACATATAATTTCGTCATACTAATAATTATCTAACTCTATATAGGGCTGAAAAATTTCCGCCAAAACGATTGCACTATTTCACAAAATATGTTTAAATACAGTATGAATTATTTGTTCTGGATTATTATCGGAGTTGTAGGAGCTGTTGCTATTTGGTGGCTCATGGACTGGCACGATCATAATTCAGATGATTGACTATAAAGGAAATGACATGACACGACCAATTGCAAAGAAAAGACTTCGCGAAGCCGCTAAACGTGCTACTAAAAAAAGCCGCGGCTAAGCAAATAGAATTGTTGTAATCCCTTCAAAGTGAAGGCATTCTGGACGCGGGTTCGACTCCCGCCAGGTCCACCATAAGCATATTAGGTCGTTGAGTTAAAAAGTCGCATGTGATGCGCTCAGACTAAAATAGTATGCTTTTGATGGGCCTGCCATGGTT
>Ga0209084_1000755_pt1 | contig 29582 bp, 39 predicted proteins | sample C_130820_MF_Meta_FD_187309 | JGI IMG/M metagenome (GOLD analysis project Ga0209084, IMG submission 187309) | Freshwater microbial communities from Lake Croche, Canada to study carbon cycling - C_130820_MF_MetaG (SPAdes) (version 2) | ecosystem: Environmental > Aquatic > Freshwater > Lake... | reverse complement strand
ACTCGCTTGTAGCTGTCCTTGCCCACAGCTTGGATTTTTGCAACGACGTCTTGTGCTGTCATGGTGCTATCTCAAGCTCCCCGCGTATCTTAATCCATCGCGTGCCAGCTGTCACCCCCCCTGCTCGTGGTCAGTCGCGCCTGCCTTGGGTCGTCTCGAAGGGAGCTACCACGGAGCGGCCCCACACCACGGCTTGCGCCCGGATCACCGTTCCTGTCAGTTATTCGGACCATCCAGGAATTGCTGGGGCACTCGGACCCCAAAACAACCATGATCTACACACACGTTCTCAACCGTTGTCCAGGTGGCGTGCACAGTCCCTTGGATAGAATGTAGTCAGCGAGGTCGCTACTATGTGGTCATTGTGCCAAAGGTTTTCTGGGCGTAGACTGCTTCTGCGGCTGGATAGGCTGCAGATCTTGCGGGGTATCCGGCTTCCGATTTCCTCTAGGTCGTTCGGCCTAGATGACGTTAGAAAGACGGAGGTTTTTGGGCCTTGCTGTTCGCGTTTGGAGTGGAAGTCGAACTGCTGAAGTTTGAAAGAACTAGAGAATTGAGGTGTACTTTCGACCACCATACACGAAACGCCTAATCTCTACGTAACTCCCCTTGATCACGTAAAAAACAAGAAAGCGCTCGATTGGTACAAGACGATATCCCTTCTCCCTCAAATGCAGATCGCTTACCAGGGGAAAGATCATAGGGTTGATTTCCAGTTGGCCAATGACTTCTAGAAATCTGTCGAACACTTTGGTTGATGGCGTCTTCAAAACCTCGGTGTAGTATTCCTTGGTTTCGACTAGGTCAAGTTCTGCGCGTGGGAAAATGAGAACTTTGTACTTTGCGCGGCTCACGTGGATGCTAGCGTGTTCAATACGGCGCGGGCGTCTTTGCCAGTGGCACCCGCCGCGATCTCGGACTCTGCTTCCTGAAGTTTCTGGTATAGCTCGAGCCTGGCAATCTGGCGCTCGTAGTGCTCGAGTGACATCACAACCATGTCACCTACGCCGTTCTTCGTGAGAAAGATGGGCTCATCGGATGAGTGAATAGTTTCTGAAATCAATGTAAAATTATTCCGAAGGTCTGAAATGGGTCTGATAACTGGCATGCTTGAACTCCTCAGTGATATCATTATAATGATAGCTGATGATTCTGTCAAACAGAAGGTCGGATCACAAGTGCCGAACGAAGCTGTTGGCGGAATGACTTTCATGTGAGGACCACAATACCTTCGCTTTCAGCGATTTCCTTGAGTCTCTTGTCTTTGGTCACCAATTTTGCCATGTTCCGCCTAGCGGCCACCAAGTAGAACATGTCATAGGTTGTGTGGCTGTTCTTTGCACCCTCAAAAAACGCTTCTCTCCAGAGATCACGGCAACTCAAAGTGACGTCAACTAGTGAAATGCAAAACTCAATAGCCCCGAGACACTTTTCCTCGGTGAAACTTGAAAACTTCCTGTATTTCCATAACACGTTCGTCACTTCTGAAATGAAGATATCCGGCGCAATTACTACGTCGGCGGTTTCAAGAAGCGTCCGAATCTGAACGGCAGAAGGTCCACCAATCGCAACCTCGACGGCTGCGCTCGTGTCCAGGACCACTGTCATCGGCTGTCTCGATCTTCCCGAACGAGGAACTCTGGAGTCGGGAGGATCTGGGCCTCGACTCCAATTCCCTCAAACGTGGCGATCAGGTGTTTTCTTTGATTCTTGTTCTCGAGTCTCTTCTCGATTCCCTCTTTCAGGAGAACAATTGTCTGTTGAGCCAAACTGCGATGTTCCTTCTCTGCAAGGAAGTTCAATTGGTTATAAACCTCAGTGGGAAGATCCCTCACTTGTAAAGTAGGCATGTTCACCTCGTTGCATGCAATATACACCACATACGCATGTGTTTCAAGAACTCCTCCTACCGCGCCCGAAGGGTCCGTATCACGCCCACCTAACTTGCGTGACAATTGCCTAAGTTAAGGAGAACTCGATGTTAGGCGAACTTCTTCATTCCCAATACTATCCTCATTCCTTCATCGATCTCTCCGAAAGTCCGTCTGCCTGTCCTCGAAATCTTTTCAAGGAGCCGCCTTCGGTCAATTGCGACAATCTGCGAAGTCACAAGCACTGAATCTTTGGAAAGACCACTTTCCTCGCTATCCAGGAATACATTACCTGGTGCTTCTGCAAGTTCCAGGTTAGTGGTGAAAGGAATGATCACAATCGTGCTTATTGCACTGCGATTGAACTCATCCTCTTGAACGATGAGTACTGGTCGTTTGAAACCTGGCTCGCTCCCAAACGGAATACCAAGGTCTGCCCACCAGATTTCACCACGCATCATTTTTAGTTAAGTTCCTCATGGATTCGATCCCCGCATCGACGTCTTGGAACTGACTCACGTCGGTCTTGCTATAGACACGATTGAGTCTCTCGGCGATGTTTTCCCTTTTATGAAAGGCGATGAACTCTTCGAGAGCTTTCGCGAATAGCTGACTTCTCGGTATGCCTAGCGACTGAGCAGTCTTTTCGGCCTCTTCGTAGAGTTGGTCAGGCAAGGAAATTGCTGTTTTCATGTACCTTAGTATAACACAGGTATAACCAAAGATCAAGGGCATCCGTTTCCAGGTCAATTGTCCTGTACCTAGTGTGTGCAGTACAGACATCCCCTGCACTTTTGGTCGGACCGACTGTAAAAGATGATGTTGTAGAACTCCTCCTTCCAACCTGAACTCCTGTAGCTCATAAACCCGGTTGGTGCGCTTTCTGAACACGCCCAGCGGAACGTGGCGGTAGTGCAAAATCCAGATGCCGTCTTCCACGAGCTCCAGGCCAACATCGCGTCCGGAGAGCGCCGTTGTCACCATGAGGTTGAACTTCCGCTGCTGGCTGACCCAACCTGTTCCTGGCAATCTTCTTGAAGCAAGAGCTCATCGAGCAGGATCGGGCAGCTTCGGCTCCGGTCGGCCCCACACCACGGCTCGTACCGGGATCACAGTTCCTATCAGTGGATTATGGACAATTGTGGGCAAGCAGGTCTTTTGGCAAGCCAGGGAGAATATGGCTGGGATGGCTGGTTGGGCGCGTACTTCTGCAATAGCCCGAACGTTACGAAATGTCCTCATGAGTACTTTTGATTGAGAAGTTTGGAACAGGTATGGGTGGAGTACCCGTTTCAGCAATCCCCCTCCGAATCTGGGTCGGTGACAGCCCCGTTGATTGCTTGATGGAGTGTGAAAAGTGGTATTCATCCCGAAACGCCAGGTTGGCAGCGATCTGACCTACGGGCAGCTGGGTCTGCAACAGCAGATATCGGGCGGCTTCCACCTTGAGACTCCTATAATACCGGATGGGAGACATCCCCACTGCTTGGCGGAAAATTCTGCAGAAATACGAAGAATCGATACCCAGACGGCGGGCAAGGATGCTCAGATCCAGAGTCCCATGGAGGCTCGATTGCATCAATTCGAGGGCTTCGTTGACATACGTCTGGCCCACCGTCGGTAAAGGGGTTCGTCCTCCTGCCAAATCGTAAAGCAGTCCGTAGAGGCGGTGTTCGGCAGAACGCTGGAAAAAGGTATTGGAGGAGGACGCCCTCTGGCGGATTTCCTCGAAGACTAATTGGAAGCCATTGCCAATGTTGACCACGTCAGAAGAGGCAAAGAGCTTGTCTACCAGTTCGTTCCACTCACGGTCGTCTGAACCGTTCTGAAAACGGACAAAGAAGAAGACGGTCGGCAATTCCCCCGAGCCGTGGGACCGGTGGCGTTGTACCGGTTTGGAGTAGAACAAACTTCCTGGATTCTGCTCATATTCCTTTCCGTCGTTGTAAAACCGTCCTCTTCCGGCCAGAAAATAGTGGAACTCTCCTTCCGCCCCTTCTTGATGGTCATGCTCCCCAAAACCCTGAGAACTGACCAAACCCGATGCGACGATTTTCACCCAGTCAGGTTAGGTTGCCTCTTTTGAAATGTCAAGATTTCACAACCCGGGGACGAAAAGGAAAATGGCTGGCTTCCCGGTTTGGCACTACAGTGATTTTCATGAAACATCTCAAAATTGGAACGCTTGTTGGGATGAATGACCGGGAGTCCGGTCTTTCCTCTCTTAGAAAGTTTGTTCAGGCAGGATTCGAGACCATCAGCCTCACGTGGTGGCAAACCTTAGGGTCTCAAAACCTAGGCGAAACCGCCGACCTCGTCAAGAAAATCCTCAAACCAGCGGGTGTGTCGGTAAGCTGTCTGTCTATTTTCGGCAACCCCCTGACGGGAGCAGGAAAAAACAGCGAAACCCTGGCGGGCTGGGAGCAGCTGATCGACCACGCGGCCGATTTTGGCTGTGACTTGGTGACGGGTTTCACCGGCCGCCTCCCCGACCAGCCCCTGGAGGCGTCGATTCCCCGGTTCGCCGAAGTCTTCGGCCCCCTAGCTCGGCGGGCGGCGGGACGCCACGTCCGACTGGCCTTTGAAAACTGTACGATGGAGGGCACTTGGCATCGCGGCGACTGGAACCTGGCTCACAATCCCGACGCTTGGAAACTGTTGTTTGATGCAGTCCCCGATGCCAACGTTGGTCTTCAGTGGGAGCCCTGCCATCAGATGAGCCAACTCATTGATCCGTTGCCGCAATTGCGACAGTGGGCGCACCGGGTGTTCAACGTTCACGGCAAGGACGGTACCCTAGCTTGGGACGTCATCAAGGCCAGCGGTATCGGAGGGGGGCGCCCGTACTTTTGGCATCGGACCCCTGGTTTTGGAGACACGAACTGGAACGATGTTGTGACCATTTTAATGCAGGCGGGTTACGAGGGTAGCATCGACATTGAAGGGTACCATGACCCCGTACACGGCGCGGAATGGGAGCTTTCGTCGCAGGTCCGGGCCTTGAAGTACCTGAAAGAGTGTCGGGGAGGGGACGATCTTGGCCCCCTATAAAATTGTTGTCGTCGGCTGTGGCGGCATGTCCGAGGCGTGGATAAGGTACGCCGTGGAGCGACAAAAGAAGCTCGGGGATGTTGAGGTGGTCGCTCTGGTCGATCTACGCCGGGAGGCAGCAGAAGCCAAAGCCCGCGCCTTTGAGCTAACCGTTCCCTGTTTCAGCGACCTAGGAGAGGCCCTGCGAGCGACGACGGCAGACCTGGTGTTCGATATCAGCATTCCCGAAAGCCATAAGGCAGTGGCTTTGAGGGCCTTTTCACACGGTTGCTCGGTGTTTGGTGAAAAGCCCATGGCGTCCTCGTTGGCCGACGCTCAGGTGATGGTGGCTGCTGCCCAGAAGGCGAGGGTGCGGTATTCCGTTATGCAGAACCGCCGCTACCTTTCAGGCATCCGTGCCTACCGCCAGTTGGTGGTCGACCACTTGGGGCCAGTGGGAATTATCAATGCCGATTTTTATCTGGCGCCTCACTTTGGCGGATTCCGCGATGCCATGGACAGCCCCCTGGTGCTCGACATGGCCATTCACACTTTCGACATGGCCCGGTTCCTTGCCGGGGCCGATCCCGTCACGGTTTACTGCAAGGAGTCCAACCCTTCGTGGTCGTGGTACCGCGGTGCAGCGTCGGCTACCTGCGTGTTCGAACTGAACAATGGGGCCGTGTTCACCTACCGCGGCAGTTGGGCTGCTGAAGGGGCTCCCACCACCTGGGAAGGGGATTGGCGGGTTGTGGGGGCGCAGGGGACGGCCCAATGGAACGGGGCCGACCCGCCGTGGGCCGAGGTGGTCTCGCCCTTGCCAGCCGGTGAAACCATGCCGTTTCAGCGTTCTGTGGAACGCCGAACACCGGGAGGGGGATGGTCGGGGCGCGCAGGTCACGACGGCTGTCTGGATGAGATGTTTGCTGCTTTGAAAGAAGATCGTCCGGCGGAAACCGACTGTACCGACAACTTTAAGAGCATCCAAATGGTGTTCGGAGCCCTCGAAAGCTCCCGTACAGGCAAGGTCATTTCTTTGTAGAGTCCCTTTTTCATGGCAGGCTGCCTCAATGACAGTCTCACGACTTTTGCTGGCTCGCTTCTCCTTGGTTCAGACCTGTTACCAGATCGGCACCATACTGATGCTGTCAATTGGTATTTTTCTTCAGTCTGGCGGCCGGGCGCCAACTTCTGTGCGGGTGCGTCGCCTCATACCAAGTCGTGGCAACGTCATCTGGTTTCAGCGTTGAGAGTAAAACCAGAATGTTGGACAAACCAAACAAAGTGGGAAGGGGACCTGCGGATCCCCAGGTCAGTACGCAGTTTGGGGAGCCGTCGGTGAACAACGGGTCAGCTACGATTCGAAGGCTGACGTAGTCACCTGGTCGGCCCAGCAACAATCGGCATTACCCGAGGTACGTGGACCGCCGATGCCCGGGGCAGTTTCGGCTCCGGTCGGCCCCCTGACTGGCAAAACTTTTGTGCTCGATACCAAGGTGTCCAGTTAAGTAGTTGCTCTGTAGTAAGTTCATCGGTCCAGCCAATTCTCGACCGCCAATCCCGGCACCCGGCCGAACTCGCTCGAGTTGTCGGTAACGACAGTCAGTCCAAGGCTACGAGCGTGGGCGGCGATGAGTAGGTCATTCGGGCCGATAGGCGTGCCGTTCATTTCGAGTCTCCAGCGGATGTCGGCGTAGTGGAGCTCGACACCGGGTTGCAAGGGGAGGATTTCAAGAGCGGTTAGCATGAGTTCAAGGCGCTCGCGAAGCGCCGTCGAAACACCTTTTGCCAGTCCAAAACGAATCTCGGCGGCGACAATGAGACTAGTGCAAGCGCAACCATCTCCAACACGCCTCAGGTGCTGGCCAACAGGGCCTTCGGGATCCTTTGCCAGGGAACTCAAAATGTTGGTGTCCAGAAGGTAGAGCAGCCCGGCCGTCATAGCCGGATGTCATCCAGGGGGGGCAAACCGTTGTCAACTTCGGGAAAGGAATCGCCCAGCGCTGGCAGGTCTTCGAGCAGTGCCAGAAGGCCGCGCGGCGTAATGACCGGCTCAATAATCAGGCGGTACCCCTCTCGATGAATCAGCACTTTCTTACCCGGAAGTTCCATTTCACGGGGAATCCGCACCGCTTGATTACGGCCGTTGCGAAATAGGCTGGCTTGACTGATAGTTGGCATAGGTCAAGCATAGGCCCATTTGGGCCGGCCGTCAAGTTTTGGTTGATGCGCCGACGGCAAACGCGTGAAGAAGATTACCCTCGATACAAAGGTGTCTGTACAGTTGATTGACAATCTGAGTTCCAACGTGACTGTTCAGAATTGACACCTGGAGATGTTGGGGCTATCCTTACTGTAAGGATGTAAGAAAATGTCGCCAGTCGTTGCCATCGTCTCCAGTAAAGGCCAGATCACCCTTCCTCAAACCGTTCGCCAAACCCTTGGGCTCCACCAAGGGGATCCGGTCCTTTTTGAAGAGAGGGACGGAGTCGTCCTCTTAAGGAAGCGTCCGAAGGTCGACGCAACCTGGGCGGCGGGGCTCGCCGCGACGTTGAGCGAATGGGAAGACACCCTCGATGACGACCTTTGAAGCAGGGGACCTCGTGGAGGTTCCTTTTCCCTTCATCGAATCGGGACAGGCCAAACTGCGACCAGCCCTGGTCCTTTCCACGCCCGACTTCCAGCGGCAATCCGGGGCTTGTATTCTTGCGATGGTCACCAGCGCCGAGCGAAGCCGTTGGGGGAATGACTGCGTATTGGAAGCCTGGTCCGAGGCCGGCCTGCAGAAGCCGTCCATCGTCCGCTGGAAGGTCTTCACCCTCGACGACTCGCTGATTGTCAGGCGTCGGGGCCGTTTGAAGGACAACGACCTTTCCAGCATTCGGGAAGCTTTGGCCCGGGTGTTTTCGGGCTGGTCGCTTCCTAGATTGGTGCCGACGGTAAGTGAGTGAAGACTTTCGCGCTTGATGCCAACGTGTCTGTACAATTGATTGACATCTGTGGTGAAATGGGGTCTCGGTTGGACTTTCACACGGGACCTGTCATACTTGTCATACAGAGGTACATTATGCTGGCTGTCCGCCTGGATCCGACCATGGACGAAAAGCTCGCCCGGCTGGCCCAAGAGACGGGTCGAAGCAAGAGCGACTATGTCAAGCAGGCTATTTCCGACTTTCTCGACGAGCGGGAGGATTACCTGCTGGCCTTGGCAGTCCTTGAGCGCGGCGAACCGAGCCGTCCGCTGGCAGACGTGAGAAGGGAACTTGGCCTGGAACGTTGAACTGGATCATCTGCGAAATCCAAGACAGCCAACTCGTCATCTTGGCCGTTGCGATCGGTCATCGCAAGAATGTCTATGAAAGCTGAATCTCACTTATGCTCTTGAGCGGGAGCCCGGCGACGGCAAGCGCGGTAGTCCGGCGAATCGACCAACGACCGAATCCAGTGTATGTTGACGACATGATCACGATGGAGACGCCCGTCGCGGCCGATGTTCAGCAGGACCTCGATTGCCTGGTGAGTGCCCTCACCGCACACTCGGTTGTCTGCTCTGCCATCCTTTTTGGGTCGACAGCGCTCGGTACTCGCCGGGCGAGTAGCGATATTGACCTGCTTGTCCTTGCCAACTCCGGCGTTGCCGATCTGAGGCTGCTCAACAAAGCCCTCCGCCTCGAGACCTTCGGCAAACTCAAACTCCCTCTGGATCTTATCGTCGAAGACTTCCTGACCTATGAAGAGCTCCGGTTGCTTCCTAGCCTGGAACGGAAGATCTCCCGGGAAGGCAAAGTTCTGTATGAAACTTGAGGGCCTGGTATACGAGTGGTTGGATCTTGGACGGCAAGATCTGGCATCGGCTGAGTTTCTGCTAGCGATGAGCCCCATGCCGCTGGAAGTGATCGGCTTTCACTGTCAGCAGGCGCTTGAGAAACACCTGAAGGCGTTCCTTGTCCAGCAAGGAACTGAGCCTGAGAGAACCCATGACCTGCTGTTTCTTTTGCAGTCTTGCCTGACGTAGGACCCTTCGCTTGAGGCCCTCAAAGAGGCCTGTGCGCAGCTGACGGAATTCGCGGTGAGGACCAGGTACCCACTTCGGCACAAGCTGGACGAGGCTGAGATTCGAGTTTGTGTGGCGGTGGCACGCTCAGCGGCCAATCTTCTGACCTCAAAGTTGCACCTAGTTTCAGAGGAGTGACCCCACAATGCCGACGACACAACCCGGGAAGCCCAAGCTGGGCGCTGATGGAAAAAGGATTAAAACATTCTGTTTGGACACAAATGTGTCTGCATAATTGAGTGACTTTTTGGTCGAGTGACATACGCCGATTGACGTCTGTATATTTCTGCAATATACTTTGCTAATGATCAATGCCGAACTGACCGGCTTCGATTGGGACGAGCACAACACAGACAAGAACCGGAACAAGCACGGCGTCGAGCCGACAGAGTGCGAGGAAGTCTTCTTTCACCAAACACTCGTTGTTAGCCCAGACGTCAAGCATTCGCAGGTCGAGCCGAGGTTCCATGCGTTGGGAAAGACCGACAAAGGACGCCTGCTTCTGTTGGTTTATACCGTCCGGAGTCAGAAGGTCCGGGTGATCTCGGCCCGAGACATGAGCAGAAAGGAGCGGGAAATCTATGAAAGCTACCAAGACCCCAATTCCTGAGTTCGCCAACGAAGCCGAGGAGGCTCTGTTCTGGCAAGCCCACGACACTGTGGACTACGTTGATTGGTCCAGGGCGAAGCCTGTGACGTTCGCGAACCTGCAACCCAGTCTGAAAAGCATATCGCTGCGGCTCCCCGAACCCATGCTCGCGCGGCTCAAATCGCTCGCCAACGAGCGCGATGTGCCGTACCAGTCCCTGATCAAGATGATTCTGGCCGACCATCTCGCTCACTCCTGATGACCCAAACTCGGCGACGCCGCTATGCGGCTTGTATCGCCTGCGCCGCGTGGATTCCCCGGTTGACGACTCGACGGATTCCGCGCATATTGTTCGTCTTCTGCCTTGGGGCCCTGACGCATGCCGCTCTTGCCTTCTTCGCAGGTACCGGCTTCGCTCTGGTGCCCGTGATCGGCATCGTGGCGGCGATCGCGGGCGAGGCCTTCGACCTTTCCCGCCAGCTCAGTCGCTTGCGGACCCACTCTCCCACCGAGGTTCCCCTCGTCTTGAGTCTGACGCTCGTGAAGAAATGGGGCCTTACCGAAAGGGAACGCGAGGTTGCGGAACTCCTTCTGCGGCGGCTTACCTACGTCGAGATGGGAGCCCATCTCTTCGTCTCGATTCCCACGGTCAAGACCCATGCTTCGCGGGTCTACGCCAAGTGAGGGTGTCGCCGCAGGGCCGACTTCTGCAAGAAGGTAGCGAATCAACCTTAAAGGCTGATTTCCGTTCCCCGATTTCTCGGCATTCTGACAGCATGAAAACTCTTTTGTGGTCTGTCTTGGTTGCCCTGGCGCTGTTCTTCCCCGTGGCGGCTCAGCCCGTGTACTGGGGCGTCTTTCCCAGTGTGCTGGTGGAGCCCTACGACGATGTCGAGGCTCTTGAAGTCAACCTCATTCCGCTCATCCTCGGTTTTGAATTCTCGCCCGGGCTACGCTTGGAGGTTCGTCCCTTGGTGGATCTGCAACTGCTCGAAGGTCGGTCACCGGCCTTGAGCCATCTCGGTGGAACCTTCGCGTTGACCAAGACATTCCTTGGTGAGAGCCCAAGGGTGTCGTGGCACCTCGGTGGGTTTCTTTCGGCAAACGTCAATGCCATCGACGGTGGCGTCGTCGTGATCTCGGGGGTCGAGCCCGGAGTCACGTGGACTGCGGATGATCAGTTCTCTCTCACGCTTTCACCTCAGCCGGGCGTCGATTGGTTTCTGCGGCCCGGTGCAGGTCAGGCGCCTTTGCTTCCCCACTTGGGACTCGTGGTCCACTTCGGCTGGACAACAGGAGAAACCAACTAGTTTGGTGACGGGAGCTCCGGGGAACGAGTGAAGACGCTTTTGAGGGTTCGAATAGATGCACAAGGTCGCCTTGAGAAAGACTCGGACCTGCTCATCGATCAGCTACGCGCCATTGACAATTCGCGACTGACTTCGGGGGGTGCCGAGGCGCTGGGAAAGTTCGATCTGAAGTTCAAGCAGGTCACCGGCAAGCGACCCCGGCATTTTCGTCCTTCGACTTTTGTGTAATCCAGTCACAAAAGTCCTTTGACTTTTGTGTGAGGGGCGTCTATTCTGGGTCAATGCAACGTCACTCACTCGAGCAACTGCTGGAATGGAAACTCCGCCCCGACCGAAAGCCGCTCATTCTTCAAGGAGCTCGCCAGGTGGGGAAGACTTGGATACTCAAGGAACTTGGGCGGTTGCACTACACCAACGTTGCCTACATCAACTTCGAATCCAACGAACGCATGGAACGGCTTTTCACTGGGAATCTGGACCCCTCGCGCTTGTTGGCGGGGCTTCGCATCGAAGCCCGTTGTTCCATTGACCCTGGAGCCACCCTGCTGATTTTCGATGAGATTCAGGCTTGTCCACCCGCGCTCACATCACTGAAGTATTTTGCCGAAAACGCTCCCGAGTACCATGTGGCTGCGGCCGGGTCCCTGTTGGGGGTTGCCATGCACCGAGGTGTTTCTTTTCCGGTCGGCAAAGTGGAGTTTGTCCCGTTGTTCCCCTTGTCGTTTATGGAGTTCTTGGAGGCACTGGGCCAAGCCGACTTGGCCGTCGCCGTTTCCAGTAGTCAATGGGATTTGATGACGGCGTTACGCGAGCAGTTGACGGAGCACCTTCGAACCTACCTCGCCTTGGGAGGAATGCCCGAAGTCGTGGCCTGCTACCTCGCCAGCCGGGACTGGGCTCAAGTGCGCCGCCTACAGCGGGCCCTGTTGCAGGCCTACGAGCAAGATTTTTCCAAGTACGCTGAACCTTTCTTGGTCCCACGGCTAAGGGCACTCTGGAACTCGATCCCGGCGCAACTGGCCCGGGAACAGAAAAAGTTTGTCTATGGCCTGATCAAGGCTGGTGCACGTGCCCGTGAGTTTGAGTTGGCCATCCAGTGGCTATGCGATGCGGGGCTCACCCATAAACTGATGCGTGCCTCCAAACCTGGAATGCCGCTGAAGGCCTACCATGACCCTTCCGCGTTCAAGCTGTTCTTTGTCGACTGCGGACTGCTCGCGGCGCATGCCGGGCTCGAACTGGAGTCACTGCTGAAAGGCAATGCGTTGTTCGAAGAGTTCAAAGGTGCCTTGGCCGAACAATACGTGAGTCAGGAACTCCGCCTTCGGCAGACCTGGGAGGTGGCGTACTGGTCGAGCGACACATCTCAGGCCGAGGTCGACTTTTTGCTCCAAGCCTCGGGCCAGATCTTCCCTGTGGAAGTCAAGGCCGCCGAGAACTTGCAGGCCAAAAGCCTCAAAGTGTTTCACGAAAAGTTCCAGCCGCCGGGTTGCTTTCGCTTCTCGCTCTCGAACTACCGACAAGAAACCTGGCTAACCAACGTGCCACTGTACGCTTTGGCTAGCCTAAACAGAGAACTCACCCCCGCCTCAGCTCCCTTGGCGCCTTCCCCGAATGGCCTCTGTGAATTGCCCCCGGGTTCCCTGAGATCAAAAAAGATAGGAGAAGGATTAAAACACTCTGTTTGGACACCAATGTGTCTGTATAATTGATTGACATTTTGGTCGAGTGACACACGCCGATTGACGCCTGCTTCTGTTGGTTTACACCGTTCGCAGCCAGAAGGTCCGGGTGATCTCGGCCCGAGACATGAGCAGAAAGGAGAGGGATGTCTATGAGAGTTACCAAAACCCCAATTCCTGAGTTTGCCACTGAAGCCGAGGAAGTTCTGTTCTGGCAGACTCACGACTCGACGGACCACGTTGATTGGTCCCTGGCGAAGCCTGTGACGTTCCCGAACCTGATCAAGATGATTCTGGCCGACCATCTCGCGCACTCCTGAAAAAACCCAAAACTCCACGACTCTTCTTCTGTCGATGCAACCCATGCCCTTGCATTGACAATGTATACTTCCTGTAGTAGATTTCATGCACATGAGAATCATATGGGACGAGGAGAAAGATGCCCACCTGATGAAGACCAGAGGGATTTCCTTCGAAGACTTTGTGGAGACAATCCTGAACAAGGACTTCCTAGACATCGTCGAGAACAAAGCTCGACCCGACCAGATGATCTTCGTCTGTCAATTCAAAGACTACACCTACTGCATCCCCTTTTTACTGAGCGATGACGGTGAGCTCGTTCTGAAGACCATCTATCCCAGCAGAAAATACCATCAAATCTATGGAGTAACGATATGACCGAAATCAAGCTTGATGCCTACGAACAGTCCCTTGAGAACGCTGCCGAGAACTTCGTTTCGGTTAAGGGTGAGAAGCTCGCTAAAATTGAAGGCATGCTGGATGGGATCAAGAAGACCCGGAACATCAATATCAGGATTTCTGAGTTTGACCTGGATCGACTGAAGAGCATCTCTTCTAGAGAAGGACTGCCCTACCAGACTCTCATCTCCAGTATCCTGCACAAGTTCGTCACGAGGCAGTTGGTCGATGAGAAGAGCATCATCCAGTCCATCAAGCTGATGAGCCACTGAGGAAGCCCCAGGCCGTGTACGGGACTATTCGGTCCTTGGTGGCCGACTTCGCGGTGAGAACCAGGTACCCACTTCGGCACAAGCTTGACGATGCGGATATTCGAAATTGTGTGGCGTTGGCAAGCTCAGCGGTTGGGTTCATCGGCTGACGACTTCGCCCAGTTTCAGAGGAGTGGCACCCCGTGCCAACCACCACACCCGGTGCGCTTTGAGCGACGATACCGTGCCTCCGCAGTTGTACGCGCCCAAAACTGGTTCAGCTCGGCGTTGCCGAGGTTGTTACCCTAGTTCAGTTTGAGAGAGGTTACACCGGCATAATATGGTCCTGTGCCTTCCTGTCCGGACAGGATCAGGGTGCTGGCATCTGGCTGGGCCCAACCATAGGGAGTCATGTCCACGGCAACGGGTGACCTTGGCCCGTTTGGGGACCTTGGGGACACCGCGACTTACTTTGGGAAGTCCCCTCTGCGCGAAACTTGTTCACCAAGCGAACAGCGTCTATGGCACTTCGCGACTTCCTGACAACCGAGTCTTCCATTTGCACCTCCAAGGTTATTCTACCGTGTTTGCCGTGTAATTTGCCGGCCTAGTCCATCGACCACTAGTTCTACCGTAGAACTAATCCCAACTAGGCTTTTCGTGGGTTTCCAGTTGGTGCGACTGCATTATACTGACAAGGGGGGGGAACAGCATGTCGAACAACCTTGAAGTGAGACCAGGTCCCAAAGACAAGAAAAAAGTCAAAGTGTTTGTGCTCGATACAAAGGTGTCTGTATCATTGATTGACTTACAACTCGTTGACACTAATTGACAATGTATTGACTTTGCAAACAGCGAGGACTAGGTTATCTTATGGAAATCGGGTGGGACGACTCTAAGAATGAAAAGATCAAGGCTGAGCGTGGCATCAGTTTCGATGAGATTGCCGCCGAATTGATTGCCGGTCGGGTCGTCGACATCGTGCCGCATCCTTCCCGGCCCGACCAGAGGATCTTCGTCGTCAAACTTGGGGACCACTTTGTCATGGTTCCTTTTGTTGGCGATGTGGATGGCGTCTTTCTGAAGACTGCCTATGTCAGCCGCAAGGCGCGAAAACAGTACGGAGGTGACAAATGAAGCCAATCGAAGCTGCCATCCTCGACTCAGAGGAGCAGGAAATCGAAGACAACATCGACTTCAGCAAAGCTATCCCAGTCGCCGAGAAATCGGCGTTGATGTCCTCCCTGCGTGAAGCTTCGGTTCGCAAACCCATCACTCTCCGCATGGAAGGCGCCGACCTAGAGGCCATCAAACGTCTGGCAGAACAGGAGGGAATGCCCTATCAGACCCTCATCGGGTCGCTCGTTCACAAGTACGTAACCGGCGCGCTCGTTGACATCAACGAAGTGCGCAAGGTCATCCCGCTTGGCCGCTGAAAAAGGACCACACATGCCAACTACCCAACCCGGAAAACCCGAAAACTCGGCGACGCCGCTTCGCGGCTTACGCCCCGCCGACGGCAAGCGTGTCAAAACGTTTGTGCTCGATACAAATGTCTTCATCCACCGCCCCGATGCGCTGATGTCGTTCCGCGACAACGAAATCGTGATTCCCCTCTGGGTGCTCGAGGAGCTAGACAAGCTCAAGAGTGGCACCGAAGAGCGGGCCCGCAACGCCCGTCAGGCTATACGTCTTATCGACACCATGGGAAAACGGGGACGCCTCAGCGAAGGGGTATTTATCCCGGAGATTAACTCAACTCTAACCATTGCCATGATTTACGACAGCGAGTCTTCGCTCGACCTTGACCTAGGGCGCATGGACAATAAGATCCTTCTCAGCGCGCTTCACCTGAAGAACTTTGGCAAAAACGTTTTTTTTGTCAGCAAGGACATCAACGCGCGGGTCAAGGCCCAGGCCCTCGGGCTCAACGCCGTCGACTACGAGAAGCAAAAGGTGAACGTCGATCGCCTGTATACCGGCATTACCGAGCAAGAGGGTACCGAAGAGCAGTTTCGGGCCCTTGAGAGCGACGGCCAGATTCCCACCGACCGCGACCTAGCGGCCAACCAGTTTGTGCAGCTCAACGAACGAAAGGGCCGCAGCTTCCAGCTCACCCGCTACAACCAAGCGGAAAAATCCCTCTGGTCGGTACCGCCCTTAGGTGGCCCCGTCAGCGGAATCCGCCCCCTCAATTTGCGCCAGCAACTGGCGTTCAACCTGCTGCTCGACCCGGCCATACAGCTGGTAACTCTGGTAGGAAAGGCCGGCACAGGCAAAACCTTGCTTGCCATAGCCGCCGCTCTGAGCCAAACCCTCGAGAGCAAGCTCTACAGCCGGGTTCTCGTGAGCCGCCCAGTGATTCCCATGGGCCGGGATATCGGGTACCTCCCCGGAAGCAAAGACGACAAAATGAGCAACTGGATGCAGCCTCTGTTCGACAACCTCGATTACCTCATAGCGCAGGCGCACAGCCAAAACCTGAAAAGCTCCGACCAGCTCATTAAGGCCAAGATTCTCGAGATTGAGGCGCTGAGTTTCATCCGGGGGCGCAGCCTGCCCAACCAGTACATCATCATCGACGAGGCGCAGAACCTCAGTCCCCACGAGGTGAAAACCATCGTCAGCCGGGCCGGGAGCAGCACCAAAATCGTGCTCACCGGCGACCCTTTTCAAATCGACAACCCTTACCTCGACGCGAGTTCCAACGGTTTGACTTACTTGGTGGAGGCCTTCAAGGGGCAGTCGCTCTACGGGCACATGTTTCTCGATAAGTCCGAGCGCTCGCTGTTGGCCGAGTTGGCAGCCGAGCTTCTTTGAAAACGCGAACTTCCCTAAGCCTGCAACCTCTGCTAGAATAAGCGTTCATGGCATCGTTCCTCCGCTTCTTCATCCTGGCCCTTCCGCCCCTTCTGGGTGTCACCACCTTTGCGGGTCCGGCCTTTTTGTTTGCCGCGGTTCTCTTGGCCCTCATGCTCGCCACGCAGTTACTGGCCACCTTAGTGCGCCCCCGCCTGCGGGAAACGCCTTTTCTGTGGGTGGTTATTGCCCAAACTGTGCTTTTGATTACTTTGGTGGATGCTCTGGTGGGTTGGCTTGCTCCAGGTATCCGGTCGGCTTGGGGCATTTATCTCAGCCTGTTGGCTCTCAGCCCCCTCGTGTTGATACTCCCTTCTGAGCAGCGAATCCAATTCAGGCCAGTGGGTCTCCTCGTCTCCATGCTCATCGCTTTGGGCCTCTTGCGGGAGTTGTTCGGCTTGGGTTCCCTAAGTCTGGTGCCGGGCTTGGTGTTTTGGAATGTGCCTTGGCTCCACGAGCATCCCCTTAAGGTACTCAACAGCACAGCTGGCGGGTATTTTCTGGCTGCGGCTGCCATCGTTTTGTTCCGGTGGATGACTCCCCTCGTACCAGCGTTGATGCGCGAATCAGAGGTTGTCCCGCTGCCCCGCTTTAATCCCGATGCCATCCCAAGCGCCAAGCCAAAGCTGGAGCCCATTGCCGTGGTGCAGCCCAACGCTGAGAAACGTGACCTGCAACGTCCTGTAGAACTAGACAAGTCCGAGTGGGGTGAGAACCTAGAGGAAGTTGTCCTCAAGTTGCCCGGCGAACACGGTACCGAAAAGAAGCGTATCTTGGTCATCGGGTCTGGCAACGGCGAATTGGTGTATTACCTGGCCATTCTGGGACTCGAGGCTCAAAAAGACAACAAGAGCTTCCAGTTCCGCGTGCGCGGCGTCGACAATTTTTCCACCCGGGTCGAGGCTGCGGTGAGGGGAGTCTATCGCGATAACCTTCTCGAGTTCATTCCCAAAGACCTTAAGGAAGTTTGGCTCACCCGGGGCAAAGAAGGCGACCGCAATCTGCTGCGGGTGACCAACGAACCACGCTTGCACGTTCAGTTTGAGGTGGCAGACCTCCAGGCGGGCCAACTCACCCTTCCTCAACCGAGCCATTTGACCCTTCTGATGAAAGGCATCGCGCATGCGAGTGCCGAGAAAACCGCCCAGTTTTACCGCCTCATCGCCGACAACCTGGTGCCCGGAGGCGCCTTGATTATGCTCGCTCCCTTTGAACGCACCGCTATTCCCGAAGGGATGCGTCGGACGGGTACTACCGTCTTCCGCAAAACATGAACGTGACCGACACCGACGAGCGCCCCCTCATTGTGCAAAGCGACCATTCGCTGTTGCTGGAAGTCCATCACCGGGCTTTCGAAGCGGCTCGGGGCGACATAGCCCCGTTCACCGAACTGGAGAAATCACCTGAGCACATCCACACCTACCGCATGACGCCCCTTTCACTTTGGAACGCGGCCTCTGCGGGTTTGGACGCTGCGTCGATTCTCGCCTTCCTGGACGCGCGCAGCCGCTACCCCGTGCCCGACAACGTGAGGTTTTTCGTCACCGACACCCTGAGCCGTTGGGGAATGTTCACTCTCGAAGCTGGGGAAAGGCCCGACTTCCTCGTGCTCGGTATCCGCGACCCCCTGCTCCGCAGAGAAATCCAGGCCCAGCGCAAACTCGCGGCGTTCTTGGTTCCCCACGGAGAAACGTTTTTGGTGCCGCTGCTTCACCGGGGCACCCTCAAAAAAGAGATGCTTACCTTGGGCTATCCGGTGCAAGACCTCGCGCCACTCAAGGCAGGCGACCCGCTCGAGGTATCGCTACGCTCCCAAACCTTAGGTGGCGACACCATGCTGGTGCGTGGCTACCAGCTCGAGGCTGCAGCGGGTCTGCTCGGTCGGGGCCAGCCAGGCACCGGCTTCGGCACCATTGTGATGCCCTGTGGCTCGGGTAAAACCATTGTGGGGCTCGAGATCCTCTCGCGCCTGCAAACAAACACCCTGATTCTGACCACTAACGTGGCTGCCGTGCACCAATGGATCGACGAACTTCTCGACAAGACCAGCCTCACGGCCGAGGAAATCGGTGAATACACCGGAGACAAAAAAGTCATACGCCCGGTTACTGTGGCCACCTACCAGGTGTTGGTGTGGCGGGAAGACCGCGAAGCCGAGTTCCCCCACTTCCGCCTGTTCCGCGAACGCAACTGGGGCCTAATTATTTACGACGAGGTGCATTTGCTTCCTGCACCGGTGTTCCGGGTGACGGCCGAGTTACAGGCGCTTCGACGCGTGGGCCTTACGGCCACCTTGGTGCGCGAAGACGGCGCCGAAGGTGACGTGTTCAGCCTAGTCGGCCCGAAGCGTTTCGACGTGCCCTGGAAGGAATTGGAGGCCAAGGGCTGGATAGCCACCGCCGTTTGCACCGAAATCCGCCTCGATTTGCCCGAGCACCAGCGCATTCCCTACGCGGTGGCCGCCAAACGCGAGAAGTTCCGCATCGCTAGCGAAAACCCACTGAAAGAAGAGGTGGTGAAACAGCTCATCGATAATCACCGAGAGGATGCCATTTTGGTCATAGGGCAATATATCGACCAGCTCGAGCGGTTGTCGCGCATCCTCAAGGCCCCGCTGATCACTGGTAGCACGCCTAACTCCCAGCGGGAAGTGCTGTACCAGCAGTTCCGTTCAGGTGCCGTCCGGGTGCTCGTGGTGAGCAAGGTGGCCAACTTCGCCATCAACCTGCCCGATGCGTCGATGGCCATCCAAGTGTCGGGTAGCTTTGGTAGCCGTCAAGAAGAAGCACAGCGCCTAGGGCGCATTTTGCGCCCCAAAGAACGCAACGCCTACTTTTACACGCTGGTCAGCCGCGCCACCAACGAAGAGGAGTTTTCGGCCCACCGCCAGAAGTTCCTCACCGAGCAAGGGTACAAGTATTCGATCGAAGTGTGGTGACTACCAAAAAAACGAATTGTCGTTGAACGTTCGCTTGGTCGACTGCTTCACCGTTTCATGGGTGAGATGAGGCCACAACGCGGGTCGCAGCACTCGGAAACCTACCGCCAGTAGGCAGATTAACCCGAAAGCGAGCAGTCCCCAGCGGATCTTTTCGGTCTTCATAGACCCTAGCGTACACTTTGGTTATCTTCGCGTCCATGAATGCCAACGACATTTCTGCTTGGGTAGACAAGCACCTGGTACGACTCGGCCAATCGGCCTTCCGGCTCACAGCGAGCGACGGCACGGTGCTCTACCTCGACGTGTTTCGCCCCCAGCCCGCGGGGCCACAGGCCGACTGGTTGTTTTTCACACACGACCACGGAGACCACTTTAGCCCGGCGGTGGCACGTTCCCTGATGCAGGCCACCACCCGCATGGTGACTCCCCTGGCCATGCGCGAAACAGGCGCCGATGCTGGCCTGGCTACCGATACGCTCGCGCCGGGTGAGACCAAGAACCTAGGCGAGTTCACGGTGACGGCGGTTGCCGCCTACAATTTGACCAGGAACTTTCATCCCCGCACCAAGAATTACGTAGGCTATGTGTTCGAGGTGGATGGCATCCGGATCTACCACGCGGGCGATACCGACTTGGTTCCTGAGATGACCGGCCTCCAAGTCGACCTGGCTCTTTTGCCCGTAGGAGGCCTGATGACCATGCACTGGAACCACGCCGTGGAAGCCTCGGCGGTGCTGGGAAATCCCGTTGTCGTCCCCATGCACTACGGGCTGATTCCCTTTACCGCAGGCAAGGGCCGCCGGTTCGCCGGGGCCTATTCAGGAACAACCAAGCTCCTGTAAAGACCAAAGAGCCCAAATGGGGTATGATACCCGAATGGACTCCCGAGAAGACTGGAAGAAATTCCTGCTGACCCTACCTGATGCGGCCTTTTTTTCGCTCGCCCGCCACTATTTGGGGGAGCTGCAGACTCCCTTCACGAAGCACCGCATTATTGTCGACCTCCAGGCTGCTCTGGCCAAACCTGAGTGGAAACAAGCGCGCCGCGACCTGCTGACCGACGAAGACATCGACCTCCTGACGGCCATACAAATTCTGGGTTCACCCTCGGCGGAACAGGCGGCTTCCTTTTTGGGCTGGAGTGCTCCCCGACTGGCCTCAAGGTCACTGAACTTGCAAGAGCGCTTCCTCATCTACCCGCGTGTCGCTGGTAAGTCTACCGAGCTCTGCCTCAGCCCGTTGGTCACCGAAGACGATCAACTGATGGGTTGGCTCCACCCAGGCCGCCTTTACCCCTCGGTGGCAGCCACCGAAGCCACAGCAACCACACCGTTTCTCTCCGAAGGTACTCTTCTGGCTCTGCTGAGCTTCCTGCTGGAAGTTCCGCTCGAAAAAACTGCCGCCGGAGCTTGGAAAAAGAAGCCGCGTCAGGAGTTTCTGGAGCGCTTTTCGGCCCTTGGCGACGCGGAAGGTATTCCTCGCGCCGACTTGTTGATGCATACGGCCGAGCGCTTGGGCTTAGTGATTTGGCAAGACGGAAAAACATCTCCTGTATGGAGTTACTGGGAAGATTTCCGCACTCTACCCCGCGCAGGCCGTTTGGCGCTGCTTTGGATGGCAGCCGCGTACCCCACTCAAGCACTCCTGTTTGAGGCCGCGCGCTGGCTCGGCCCTCTGGTGGCCTTGCTACCCGTGGGCCGAGCGTTTGGTCTTACCACCCTGATACGCCTGAGCTCCCGCATCATAGCTCTTGGTGGTGCCAAAGAGCGCGATGCCCTGTTCCGCTCGTGGATTCGCTGGGGCCTACTTCTTCCAGGCCCGGTGGCCGATACCTACCTGCCTTCCCCCCTCCTGCGTCGCTCCGAAACCACCGCAGAAGGGGCCTGGGTGCAGGCCAACTTTGAGCTGCGCCTGCCCTGCGATGTCGACTTTGCCAAAGCTTGGCCTGCCGCGCTTGCCTCCCGTCTAGTCCGCTGGGACCGAACCATCCTTTGGGAACTGAGTAAACTCCCGGTCAAACGCGCCATGGCCCGCGGCGTAACCGCAAAAGATCTGGAAACAGCGCTTGAAGGACTCACCGGGGTTGCGCTCACCCAAAACCTGCGCATCAGCCTTCAAGAATGGGAAAAAGAGTTCCAAAGCCTGCGATTGTGGAAGGGCTTGGTGCTGACGGTGGGCGAAGACCGACGCCACCTGATTGAACACACCGACGGCTTCGCCAAGGCTATTTTGCACCAGTTTGTGCCTGGTGTTTGGCTAGTCCGCGAGGATCTTTTGGCCGAATGGAGCCGTGAGCTGGAGCAAAAAGGCCTGCCTTCGCTGCCCGAACCACTCACCGGCGGCAGCGAGGCCGACTGGGGAAGGCCTTGGACGTTCGCAGGCTGGCATCAGGAGGCCACCGCAGACCCGGGGCCCCTCCCTCCGTTGGCAGAAGCGCCTCCCTTCGAACCTCGCTCGACCGACCTGCCAGAAATGGTGCGCGCCTTGCTTAAAAAGTTAGAATCGCTCCCCCTCGGCGTGGACGAAAAGGAAGAATGGAAGGCCCGTATTTTGCGGCGCATTGTGCTCGAAGAGGCCCAGCTGAAGCACCCCTTGAGCCGTGGCGAGCGTTTTGAGGCCAAAGGACTCGACTTTGCGGGGAAAATCCGCTTGGCCGAGCAGGCTTTGGGTACCCCCACCGACCTCTTGGAAGTCAGCTACCGGGCCGACGACGGAACTTCTGCCTCGGCGCTGCTCCGTCCGGTCAGGCTTGAAAAAAGTGGCCCCGAAACCATCCTGCACGCCGAAAGGGTAGATACTAACCTCCCCTTTCAGGCTTGGATAAGCCGTCTGAGCCAGGTGAAGAAAATCCGGGGCAGCCTGCTGTTTTGACCCAGCTGGACGGGCCCTACCTCTGGAGGGCTTTCCGCTATCGGTCGCTCTCGCGCTCCACGGAGGCTTTTCGCGAGTACCAACTCTTTCCACGAGTGGAGCTTCCGGCGGTTTCTGCTGGTTCCACCCCTAGCCCCGAGCCGCCGCTGAGCCCTGCTTGGCAACAGCGTTTGGCGGCCACCCACACTCGGCAGTTCGCGGTGCTCCGGGAAGGGAGACTCACCGGCCGTTGGACGGACCCAAGCACGCTGGCGGACGAGCCGGGCCGGTTGTATTCGGTCACCAAATCGGTGCTCAGCTTGTCGATTGGGATAGCTTTGGCCGAGGGCTTTTTCCCGCCTATAGACAAACCGGTTGCCGTCACGCTCCGATGCGATCAGATGACCCCCCGCCAACTGCTTCGCATGGATTCTGGGTTAAGCTTCGACGAGGGCTTTGCAAGCCTAGGCCATCAGTCCAAAACCTACCTGCACCCCAACGCCCGGCACACCGCGCTTTCAAGCCGGCTCGCAGACCCGGTAAGCCGGGAGTTCCACTACAACGATTACCATTCCCTTATTTTAGGGCTTTTGCTCGAACAGTCGCTGACGCAGGCCGACTGGCAGCCAAGCCTGGAGGCCTCGCGGGCTCTACCCGTGGTCGTGTCCTGGATGTATGAGAAGCTTCTCGTACCGCTGGGGCTACGAAGTGCGGGGGCTTTCGTCGTCGATTCCTCGCACCACAGGTTTCCCAAAACCGAGTCGGGCTTGTGCCTGAGCGCTCTCGAGTTGGCGAGCCTAGGGCAGCTTGTGTTGCAGGGTGGAACCTGGAATGGGGCGCAACTGGTGCCACAAGTTTGGCTCGCCGAAAGCACCGGCAAGGAAAACGCGTGGAACGCACCCGAGGCCTTTCGCCGCTACCGGAACCTCGCGTGGGGGCCTTGGCTTTCCACCGGGCGGGGCTGGTACGGTTACCACTGGTGGGGAACTTCGTACCGGGGCAGTTCGGCCGTGTTCGCTATGGGGATCCACGGGCAAGTTCTCCTGGTCAGCCCGCGCCACCGCGCCGTTGTGGTGCGCTTGGCAGACCGGTGGGCCCTCCGAGAATGGTGGCCCGAGGTGCTACTCGAGGCGCTCGAAACCGGCGAGCTTTAGCTACCTTGCTTCTTAGACGCCCCACCAGGGCAGCCCTAGGGGGGGATAGTAGGTTTCTGCCAATCCCCTTTGCAGGCTTTTGAGGTAGCCCTCAAAGCCATACTGCGGACGGTAGCCAAGGACTGCTGTTGCTTTTGCAACCGGCCACAGAGTCCGGCCCCAGGTCAACGCGAGGGCATCGATACCCTTCTGGGTAAACAAGGTGTTGCACCCGGGGTAGCGCTGCTCCAGCACCGCAAGCTTATCGTTGTGCAGGGCTTGGGCGTCCGAGAGCTCAAACGCCATTGGCGCCATGATGTTGAACGCATCTATGTCCCCCGCAGGTTGGTGGGTCAGCGCTAGGCCCACGGCCTGTGCGACATCCCGGTCATCCACACCACCAAAGAGCAAGCGGAAGCCGTAGCGGTCTAAGGTGCTTTCCGGAACAAACATACCCAGGCGCAGCGCCACCGTTGTTAGTCCCCACTTGCGGGCGTAGAGTTCGGCCATTTCCTCGCACAGTTTTTTGGACAAGCCGTAAATGTCTGACGGCAAGAGGGCCTTGTGCTCGTCCACAACACTCCACGCATCTTCCGCGGGCTGCGAGCTGTCACCGTAAACTCCCATCGTGGAGCATAAAACCACACGCTTGATTCCCGCCTCGCGGGCCGCCTCATAGACGTTAAACGTCCCGGTGACATTGATGCCCCAGAAGTCCTCTGGACGCCATTTGGCCAAATGAATGCCGTGCAGGGCAGCGGCGTGAACGACGGCATCCACGCCAGAGATTGCCTCGCGGACGTTGTTGATGTCGCGCACATCCCCTACCAGCGTTTCCCCGCTGGTGTCGCCAAGTTCGCGGAAATCAAAGAGACGGAGGCTGTGGCCAGCTGCGGTGAGCGCTGGTATGATGGCGCGGCCGAGGTTGCCTCCGGCGCCGGTGATCAGAATCTTCATAGGTGGTTCCTTCCGCCTCGATGTTGGGCTCGAAAAGGGCAGGTGTCAATCCAAACTCCGGAACCTTCGTCACTTCACGGCCGAGTTTAGCTGGGTCTTCTCAAATTTATTGCGCTTAATTTCACATTATTCGTAGTCACTGCTTGTAAGAAGTTCTAAATGGGGGTTAAACTTAGTTTACTGACATAAACAAGGAGTCCTCCATGGCACGCAAGACGAAGACGATGGACGGCAACATGGCCGCGGCGCACGTTTCCTATGCGTTTACCGAAGTGGCAGCCATTTACCCCATCACTCCTTCCTCGGATATGGCCGAAAATACCGACCAAATGGCGGCCGCGGGCCACAAAAACCTGTTTGGAGAAACTGTCCGCCTGGTGGAGATGCAATCGGAAGCTGGGGCCGCGGGCGCGATGCATGGCTCACTGCAGGCCGGGGCTCTGACCACCACCTACACCGCCAGCCAGGGACTCCTGCTGATGATTCCCAACATGTACAAAATTGCCGGCGAGCTTCTGCCTTGCGTTATCCATGTGTCTGCCCGAGCCGTGGCCAGCCACGCGCTGAGCATTTTCGGAGACCATAGCGACATCTACGCCACCCGCCAAACTGGTTTTGCCATGCTCGCCACCGGCAGCGTGCAAGAGGTGATGGACCTCGCAGGAGTGGCTCACTTGGCCACCATTAAGACCCGTGTACCGTTTGTTCACTTCTTCGACGGTTTTCGGACCAGCCACGAGATTCAGAAGGTCGAAGTGATGGACTACGGCGACTTGGCCGGCTTAGTCGATCAAAGTGCCCTGAAGCGTTTTCGCGACGGAGCACTCAACCCCAACAAGCCCGTCACCCGCGGCACCGCGCAGAATCCGGATGTGTTCTTTCAGGCCCGAGAAGCCTCCAACCCGTATTACGATGCCGTTCCTGACGTGGTGGAAGGCTATATGGACCAGATCAGCAAAATTGTGGGCCGCAACTACAAACCTTTTGTGTACTACGGCGCCCCGGACGCCGAAAACCTCGTGATCGCCATGGGCTCTGTCACCGAAACCCTGCGCGAAACTATTGACTACCTCAACGCTAGAGGCCAAAACGTCGGAGCCGTCATTGTGCACCTCTACCGGCCTTTTAGCGCCAAGCATTTCCTTACGGTGCTACCCGAAACGGTGAAGCGCATCTGCGTGCTCGACCGCACCAAGGAGCCCGGAGCCGTCGGTGATCCACTTTACCTCGACGTGAAGGGCGTGCTCTACGGGCGCAAAAAGGCCCCCGAGGTTATCGGAGGTCGGTATGGACTGGGCTCAAAGGATACCACCCCTGCCCAAATTATCGGGGTGTTCGACAACCTTGCTGGCAAAGAGCCCAAGGACCATTTTACCATTGGCATCGTCGACGACCTGAGTTTCCATTCGCTACCCATGCCCAAGGAAGAAGTCTCGGTGGTGCCGGAAGGAACCATCGAGTGCAAGTTCTTCGGGCTGGGGGCGGATGGCACGGTGGGCGCCAACAAAAACAGCATCAAGATCATCGGCGACAACACCGAACTGTATGCCCAAGCCTATTTTGCCTACGACTCGAAGAAATCTGGCGGCTTCACCGTGAGCCATTTGCGCTTTGGCAAGAAACCCATTCGCTCGCCCTACTTGGTGGGAAGCCCCGACTTCATCAGCTGCTCGCAGCCAAGCTACCTCGACAAATACGACATGCTGAAGGGAGTCAAAACCGGCGGAACCTTTCTGCTCAACACTTTGTGGAGCCCCGAAGAAACCAAAGCAAACCTTCCTGACTACATAAAGAAGCAGCTGGCCGACGCCAAGGTGAACTTCTACATCCTTAACGCTACCGCGATCGCCGAGGAGCTGGGCATTTCGGGCCGTACCAACACCATATTGCAGTCGGCTTTCTTCCTATTGTCGAACGTGATTCCCTACAAGCAGGCAGTCATGCACATGAAGGACGCCATTGTAAAAAGCTACGGCAAAAAGGGCGAGGACGTGGTTCGAATGAACTTCGAAGCCGTTGATCGTGGCGTCGGAGCGCTGGTGAAGCTCGAGGTTCCCTCCGAGTGGTCACAACTGCCCGCCCTCGCGGTGATCCCCGGCAGCCAGAACGCCCCGCGTTTTGTCACCGAAGTGGTCGATGTAATCAACGCGCAGAAGGGCGACCAGCTGCCCGTGAGCGCCTTCGCCGACCGCGCCGACGGCACTTGGCCGGCCAGTACTGCCAGTTACGAAAAACGAGGAATCGCGGTCAACGTGCCGGTTTGGCAGCCCAACGAATGCATCCAGTGCAACCAGTGCGCCTACGTGTGCCCCCATGGCGTGATACGGCCCTTTCTCGTGAGCAAGGACGAGGCCGCCAAGGCCCCCAAGGGCTTCGAAACCCTCAAGGCCCAGGGCTTTGCCCAGGGCAAAGACCTCGGCGACTACGGCTTCCGCATCCAGATCAGCCCCTACGACTGCACCGGTTGCGGAAACTGCGCCGACGTGTGCCCCTCCAAAAACAAAGCCCTATGGATGAAACCGCTGGCCAGCCAGATGCACCAGATGGACAACTGGAACTTTGCCTTGAAGAGCGTCACCTACAAAGACCACCTCACCGGCAAGGGCAACGTCAAAAACAGCCAGTTTGCCAAGCCGCTGTTTGAGTACTCCGGTGCCTGTGCCGGTTGCGGCGAAACTCCCTACATTAAACTCATCACCCAGCTCTACGGAGACAGGATGATGGTCGCCAACGCCACCGGTTGCTCGTCGATTTACGGCGCAAGCTGCCCCTCCACACCCTACACCTTCAACAGCGAAGGCCAGGGACCAGCGTGGGCCAACAGCCTGTTTGAAGACAACGCCGAATACGGCATGGGCATGCTCTTGGGCTACAACCAGATGCGCGACCGAGTGAGCAAACTCATCGAAGAAGCGAAAACCGGAGGCTCGATTCCCGCCGGGGTTGTGACCGCCATGGAGGCTTGGCTAGCGAACAAAGCCAACGGTGAGACTACCCGCGCCGTCAGCACCGACCTCGAGAAGGCCCTCGTCGGCCGAAGCGAAAAGTGGGCCACCGACCTACTGGCTCTCAAGCAGTACTTCGTCAAGACCAGCCAGTGGATTTTCGGGGGCGACGGCTGGGCCTACGACATCGGCTTTGGCGGACTCGACCACGTCATTGCCAGTGGCGAGGACATCAACATCCTGGTGATGGACACCGAGGTATATTCCAACACCGGCGGCCAGGCCTCAAAATCGACTCCCGTGGGCGCCATTGCCAAGTTCGCAGCGCAGGGCAAGCAGATCCGCAAAAAGGACCTCGGACTGATGGCTACTACCTACGGCTACGTGTACGTGGCCCAAGTAGCTATGGGCTCGAGCCAGAACCAGTTTTTCAAAGCCCTTCGCGAAGCCGAAGCCTACCCGGGACCGTCAGTCGTGATCGCCTACGCCCCGTGCATCAACCACGGTCTCAAGGGCGGAATGGGTAAGACCCAGGCCGAAGCCAAGGCTGCCGTAGCGTGCGGGTATTGGCACCTGTGGCGCTTCGACCCGCGCCTCGAGGCCGAGGGCAAGAACCCCTTCGTGCTCGACAGCAAACAACCCGACTGGAGCAAGTTTCAGGACTTCCTAGGCGGCGAGGTGCGCTACAGTTCGCTCAAAAAGGAAAATCCCGAGCACGCCGAAGCCCTGTTCCAGGCAGCCGAAGCCAACGCCAAGTGGCGCTACAACGGCTATAAGCGGCTGGCAAGCTGGGCCGACGCAGCGTGTTAGCCAATTTCGGCGCTAAACTATGACCACCCGTACTGTAAAATAAGCCACAAATGCAATGATTCCTGTCACGACGGACATGAAAGAGAACATCAGTCGCATGGGGCTGGTAGCACTGAGCAAGGATGCCCAAGCGGCAAACGACAAGCCTATGGCTGCGATGAGCATCACCAACTGCAACTCATCTCCACGTCCATTAAAGTTTTCCGCGATAGCGAACTTGGCATCAGATTCGGCCGATTTTTCATCCGCCTCCTTTTGCATCGCAGCATAATAGCCTTCGCTGAAAGGATCGTCCGGGTTAGCCTTAATCGAAGCCTGAAGCTCGTCCGAGAAGTTACTCTCATAGTAACTGGCCTTGGGCCCCTCTTCATTGATAGCCCAGCTATCATAGAGGGAGTAATCGTAGATGGTGTATTGGTTGGCGACGAGGAAAGCGGCGTTCGCATCGCTAAGGGCTTTCATTCCCTGGTTTTGGTATTTGTTTTGGTCTGAGTTCGCCATCGAACTCTGGTAGCTCGAAAGGCCGGTAAAGACGCTCAGAATGGCTATTGCTGCTCCCAGCAGGACCTCTGAGCCCAGCCATGAGAAGGTTTTTGCTAGCATGTTTACCCCCCGCCGAATCTCTCTGGAGGCCCAAGGTACCCTTCGGTATCCGGCGCCTTGATCATACCACTGCTGGGAAAGGTGTCAACTCCTACGGGAGATTCGCTTTCTGAGTCACGGGCTTTCCAGTGGAGAATCCTAAAGCTGCCCTTGTGGGCGGGGATTCCGAACCCGACAACCGGGCGCTCGAGCACCCCGGTCCACCAATAGGTGAGCGGCAACAACTTCGGCAGATCCTCTTGAAGCTTCCCCGCCGGATAATACAACAGACCTTTTTCGTCTCGGATCATCCACACCAAGTGAGGAGCAGACCCGTAGGCAACCAACTGGCCCATCAGCTTGACCTCATGCCCGAAATCGAGGGCGGAAAGCGGAGAACCCCAAACCACAAAGACAAGGATCAGGGGCAAGCAAAACGCAGTCCCCGTCCTTGGGCCCATTCTATTTTACCATCACCCAGTACTGAACCGTAGAGGTAGTCGGAGCCGTGAAGGTGAAGCTCTGCGAGTTGGTGGCCGAGGCAGCGAGTCGGTGCACGGTAAAGCCCCACGGCCTGAGAAGCTTCTGGTTGGCGGCAGTGTTCCCATACATGAGGGGTCCCAAGGCCTGAGCATCATCTAGCTGCGTTAGGCTCCACAAGTCGATTTTTTGGGCGGTGTAATCTTTTGGACCGTTTATGCCAGCGAGAGTCTTGGTTACGTCTGTATTGAAGGTAGACACCGAACTTCCAACCGGTGGTGTTGTGTACACCAAGGCCGTCAAATAGCTTTCGAAGGCCTTCTTAAAGCCGCCAGGCGAGCCCATAGCGCTCATCGCTTCCGTTATCGCTTCCTGGCCTACCTTCGAGTTGCCCATCATCGAATGGAAGAACTCCGCACCGCCGTAGCTGCGCTCCAGAAAAGCCCCGAAGGCGAAGGCGCTGGCGTAGCTTCTGAGCACGTCGTCGCCGGCGAGCCAGTCAGTGACGCCGGAAACGGCATAATTGGACAAGAAATCGG
>Ga0209084_1000753_pt1 | contig 29603 bp, 34 predicted proteins | sample C_130820_MF_Meta_FD_187309 | JGI IMG/M metagenome (GOLD analysis project Ga0209084, IMG submission 187309) | Freshwater microbial communities from Lake Croche, Canada to study carbon cycling - C_130820_MF_MetaG (SPAdes) (version 2) | ecosystem: Environmental > Aquatic > Freshwater > Lake... | reverse complement strand
GGTGCGTTCTTGTTTGACCGCAGTAGACGACAGGTCACGTGCAAGGGTAACAACGTCCGAAGTAATGACAGATGAAACGATAGTAGATGAAGCCATGATGAAATCCTCTTAATGAGTTACCGGGAAAATTGGCCCGGTCCGTCTCCCGGTAAATTCCGGGCAGGTGTCAATATTAACACAGTGGCTAAATAATGCAAGCGTTTAACAGAATTAAATAGAGTTTGATAGCGAGGCAATTCTTACAGCTGTTAGAAAGCGAGGGATTAGCATGGCCGAATCGAACCGCACGATAGGCGAAGCGAACAGAAAAAGCGAAGCGAAGCGCAGAATGGCTAGGCTGTTTTTGACAGGGTAAGCAAAACCTGACCCCACCCCCCAAGAAATTCAGTTTGGTTCCATCTGGCTATGTGTTTACTATTCTGCACGAATGACCACATATTTTTCACCACAGAAACACCCCCCGTCAATGGTACCTAAACACCCCCCGTCAATGGTACCTAAACTTCCCTACACTTGACATTTTTCTATAATTTGTTCTCATATAGTCATCCACAACACGCGGACTATGCGTCGTATGATCGAAGTTACACCTGATTTTTCTATACCATTCCCCGAACCGGGGTCGCAGAAACTTGCGGACTTTAAAGAGAAGGTAGAAGCAGCGTGCCGTACAGCTGCCATGCTTGGACTTGATGACGAGTTCACTGAGCAGGATGTCATACAGGGCGAAGAAGCTGTCTATGCTGCGGTTGATCCCAACGTAGAGACTACCAAGAAAGCTTTGAAAGCTACCGAGACTTTTAAAACGGCTACCTACTACGCTGTAAACGGTATATTAAAGGAGTACTCGGTGCGAGTTGTGGACAATGCCACACAGATCCGGACCCTTGTTACCAATAAGCTCTTACTAGAAGCTGAGAACGACGACCCTCGGATCCGCATGAAGGCGCTTGAGTTGCTAGGTAAGATCACAGACGTAGGTCTGTTCACTGAGAAGTCCGAGGTTACTATCACACACCGCTCAACAGATGATCTTGTAGAGTCTATTCGCTCTAAGATTCAGAAGATGCGGGAGCCCAAGGACATCACGAGTGCCTCTCATGCCATCGTGAACGGCGAGGTTATTGATATAAAAGCTGAGTTAGAAGACTAATGTCTTCTCTACACTCTCTTATGGACGCTGAGCTTGAGTTTATCGCCAAGCACATGGACATCTTGTCTCCAGAAGAAGCCTCTGAAGTAGAGCAGCTTATCAATGAGTTGCAGAGCAGGCAGGAAGCGAAGGACTGCCGAGACGACCTGATCGAGTTCTGTAAGAAGATGATGCCCGATTATAAGGTGGGTAAGCACCACCGGATGCTGGCAGATGAGCTGATGGCTATTGCCGAAGGGAAGAAAGATCGGGTGTGTGTCAACATCCCTCCTAGACATGGTAAAAGCCAGCTGGTTTCTATATATTACCCCGCTTGGTTCATCGGGAAATTCCCGAACAAAAAGATCCTGATGGTGTCTCATACATCAGATCTGGCCGTAGACTTTGGTCGTAAAGTGAGGAACATCATTGATACTCCGGAATATAAGAAAATCTTTCCTACTGTCACTCTTGCAGCAGATAGCAAGTCTGCTGGTCGCTGGAATACTAATTCTGGTGGTGAGTATTTCGCTTGTGGTGTCGGTTCCGCTTTGGCTGGTCGGGGCGCTGACCTCTTGCTTATCGACGATCCTCACAATGAGCAGGACATCATCAATGGAAATCTTGATGTCTTTGAAAAAGCCTACGAGTGGTTCACCTACGGAGCGCGAACACGACTAATGCCCGAAGGTCGCGTAGCGATCATCCAATGTATGGCCGGGGATACCAAGGTGTTGATGGCCGATGGATCAGAAGTTGAGATTAAGCACTTAAAAATAGGCTCAAGTGTAGCTACATACGATAGCGGTAAATTGGCCGCGTCCAAGGTGCTTAATTGGGCTAACCAAGGGTCAGATTGTGTATACGCAATAACCTTGAGTAATGGTAATATACTCCGAGCAAACGAGAGACATCCGTTTCTTGTAGAGCAAAACGGAGAAACAAAATGGGTAAGAGTGAAAGACTTGAGGACGGGCGATTCCGTTGTATCACTACGGGATGCACAAGGCCCTCACGAGCAACCACGAAGCCCGGAAAGTGCGGCGCTTGTCAATCTAATGACTGCTGGCATAGAAAATACCCAGACGCTCCGTACCGACCTGTTGGGCACCACGGGAAATGGAAAGGAGTCGAGTGCTCCGCAGATGGGTGTTCAGAACCCGTCAGCAATAGCGGTTTGTGTGTTAAACACGCGTCTAAAGCCTATTACTACCAGCTCAGAGACAAAAACGAACATTACTGCCCGAGCAAAAGACGCAATAGTCATCTTAAGCTTAAATATGGGATTGACGCTACGGAGTACGATCGGTTGCTTATCAACCAAGATTACAAATGCGCTATTTGCCAGAAAGGGGTTGACGAAGTGGCCAAACCAAGAAGTTGGAGTCCCGCAAACCCGCTCGCTGTTGACCACTGCCACGCCACAAGTAGAGTACGAGGATTGCTGTGCAACTCCTGCAACCTCATCGTCAAAACCGACGTTAACGAGGACACATTGCGGCGGGCTATTCACTACATCAAAAGTTACAAGTATACGCCCTGATGGGTACGAGGATGTGTTTGATATAGAAGTTGAGCGCACACACAACTTTATTGCTAATTCGTCCGTAGTATCGAATACCCGCTGGCACCAAGACGATCTTACAGGACGTGTCGTACGCGACATGACTCAGAATGATGAGACCGATCAATACGAAGTGGTCGAGTTTCCTGCCATCTTTAACGAAAACTCTGCTAGTGAGAAGGCCCTTTGGCCTGAACAATACACACTTGAGGCGCTTCGCCGAATCAAGGCAGGTATGCCGGTATTCCAGTGGAATGCCCAGTATCAGCAAAACCCCACGGGTGAAGAAGCTGCTATTGTCAAGCGAGAGTGGTGGCAGAAGTGGAAGAATGAGAACCCGCCTTCCTGTGAGTACGTCATTATGGCGCTGGACGCTGCAGCGGAAACAAACAACCGTGCGGACTTTACAGCGATCACTACGTGGGGTGTCTTCCTTAATGAGGAGTGCGATGCGTACCACATCATTCTATTAAACGCTATTAAGAAGCGTGTCGAGTTTCCGGAACTTAAAGATTTGGCGTACGAGCAGTACAACGAGTTCGAGCCAGATGCGTTCATAGTAGAAAAGAAATCAGCAGGTACGGCTCTATATCAAGAGCTACGACGTACAGGTATGGCGGTGCAGGAGTACACACCCCACCGAGGCACCGGGGACAAGATGGCTAGACTTAACTCGGTAGCTGACATTATCAGATCGGGTCTTGTTTGGGTGCCCGAAACGCGTTGGGCTGAAGAAGTTGTGGAAGAAATGGCCGCATTTCCGTTTGGGTCTAACGATGACTTGGTGGACACTGCGGTGATGGCGTTGATGCGCTTTAGAAATGGTGGGTTTGTACGCCTACCTAGCGACGAGCCGGAAGACCTTAAGTTCTTCAAGCAGAGAAAACACGCATATTATTGATACTGTAAGAAAAGTTCTATACGGTGACCCACGCGAGGCTCAAAATGGAGTTTAGGCGTGCGTGTAAAGAGATGTACAGATTGTCATCATGAGCTACCGATAAGTAATTTCAGCAAAGATTTATCCAAAAAGATAGGATATAAGACTAAATGTAAGGGCTGTGTTAGTAGACTTGATAAAAAATATAAACAAACAGAGCAATACGAGCGTACAAAAAACAAGTACAGAGAGACATTGAAGCGCAAGAAACAAGCGGATCCACTGACTCATTGGGTGCAAAGAGCTTACTTTAACGCTAAGACTAGAGCCAAGAAAAACAGATACGAGTTTACGATTACGAAAAGCTGGCTGCGAGAGAACATAGCCGCAACCTGCCCCCTACTAGGAATTACACTGATATATAACTCGACGAAAACGATGGACGCGAGTGCATCATTAGACCGCAAAGACAGCACTAAGGGGTACACCCCTGAGAACTGCCGCATAATATCGTTTCGAGCGAACCGAATCAAAAATAACGCGACTACGGAGGAGCTGCAAATGCTCGCCTCTTCGCTGGATAACTACTAATCCGAGGTCCTCCAATGGCAATAGAAAAGTCCCTGTACTCCGCGCCCATAGGCATCGACGCCGCTGCTGAAGAAGAAGAGCCGATTGAGATTGAGATCGAGGATCCGGAAAGTGTAGCTATTAAAGTAGGGGGTATAGAAGTAATTCTTGACCCTAGCGAGGACCCTAGCGACGATTTTAATGCGAATCTTGCGGAAGAGCTGGATGATCGGGTGCTTGCAACTATCGCAGGAGACTTAATGGGGGACTACGAAGATGACGTAGCCTCTAGAAAAGACTGGATACAGACTTATGTAGATGGGCTTGAGTTGTTGGGCCTGAAGATCGAGGAGAGATCGGAGCCTTGGGAAGGTGCGTGCGGTGTTTATCACCCCCTGTTAGCAGAAGCTATCGTTAAGTTCCAAGCTGAGACTATGATGTCTATTTTTCCGGCGTCAGGCCCGGTCAAGACTCTGGTTATAGGTAAGGAAACGCCCTCTAAGAAGGAAGCGGCTGAGCGTGTTCAGGATGATATGAACTATCAGCTCACCGAAGAGATGCCGGAGTACCGGCCTGAGACTGAACGTATGCTCTGGGGCCTCGGACTTTCAGGTAATGCGTTTAAAAAGGTGTATTACGACCCCGGTTTGGAGCGTCAGGTTGCGTTGTTTGTCCCAGCTGAGGACATTGTTGTCCCATATGGGGCCACAGACCTGCAGTCTTCGCCCCGTGTTACCCACGTTATGCGTAAAACGGAGAATGAGCTCCGGATTTTACAGGTAAATGGGTTCTATAAAGACGTAGATTTGGGTGATCCGTCCAATAATATGGACGAAGTTGAGAAGAAAATCGCCGAAAAACTCGGATTTAGGGCAACTTCTGACGACCGATACAAGCTTATAGAGATGCACGTAGACCTCGATATAGAGGGTTACGAAGACGTAGATGAGGACGGAGATCCCACAGGAATTGCTCTTCCGTACGTAGTTACCATCGAATTGGGTACCCAAACGGTGCTTTCTGTACGTAGAAACTGGGAGCCAGATGACGATCTTAAGAAGAAACGTCAGCATTTTGTACATTACGGGTACATTCCGGGGTTTGGATTCTATTATTTTGGTTTGATTCACCTTATCGGTGCATACGCCAAGAGTGGTACGTCTATCATCCGGCAGCTTGTTGATGCGGGGACGCTTTCTAACTTGCCGGGCGGGTTCAAGACTAGAGGTCTCCGTGTAAAAGGGGATGACACTCCAATTGCTCCGGGCGAATGGCGCGATGTTGACGTGCCTAGTGGCACGATGCGCGAGAACATTATTCCTCTTCCATATAAAGAACCATCACAGGTTCTTGCTGGACTCATGGATAAGATCATTGAAGAAGGACGACGGTTTGCTAACACGGCTGATCTTCAGATTTCTGACATGTCAGCTCAAGCTCCAGTAGGTACTACGCTGGCTATTCTTGAGCGCACACTCAAGGTGATGTCAGCTGTTCAGGCCCGCATCCACTTTTCTTTGAAGCAAGAGCTTAAGCTGCTTAAGCACATCATTGCTGAGTACACGCCAGAGGACTACTCCTATGACCCGGATGAAGGCTCACGGAAAGCTAAGAAGTCGGACTATTCAAATGTCGATGTTATCCCAGTATCGGATCCTAATGCGTCAACCATGGCGCAAAAGATTGTCCAGTATCAGGCGGTTATGCAGCTCGCGCAGGGTTCTCCGCAGCTTTTTAATATGCCACTTCTCTTTCGGCAGATGCTCGATGTTCTCGGAATCAAGAACGCGCATAAGCTTGTCCCAATGGACGAGGATCAGAAACCTATGGATCCCGTTTCGGAAAATCAAGCCATTCTCATGCAGAAGCCGGTCAAAGCTTTCCTTTATCAAGATCATGAGGCTCATATAACAGTACATATGTCTGCTATGCAGGACCCAAAGATCCAGCAACTACTGCAAGGGAATCCCAATGCACCTGCATTACAGATGGCTATGATGGCCCATATCAACGAGCATTTGGGCTTTGGATACCGTGTAGAGATCGAGAAACAGCTTGGGTTTAATCTTCCTCCCCAGAAAGACGCCTCTGGCGAAGACGAGCACATGGACCCAGAAGTCGAAGCAAGACTTGCTCCGCTTCTCGCACAGGCTGCACAACAACTCCTCCAGCAGAACCAAACAGAGGCCGCGCAGAAACAAGCTCAGGCGCAAGCACAAGATCCGATTGTTCAAATGCAGCAACAAGAGCTGCAGCTTAAAGCCCAAGAACTGCAGATTAAGGCTCAGAAGACACAAGCCGACATTGCACTCAGGGCTCAGAAGGATCAGTCCGATGCCGCATTTAAGCAGAAAGACATTGCCCTCCGTGGCAAGAAGATGGAGCTGGATATGACTAACGACCAAGCTAATCGTATGGCGAAGCTTAAGGAGAAGAAGGCAGATATTACCGCTGATGCCTTTAAGCATATGACTGACACGCACAGCCAGCACAAGATTCACGAGAAAGAAATGGCGTTTGATGTTTTGCAGCACGAAGACGTAATGCGACAGAACATGGCGCACAAGACGCTAGAACATGCTCACCAGTATGGGATGGCAGACAAAGCAGCAAAAGCGAAACCAACCGGGGATAAGGGCAAATAATGGACGCAGCAGACTATTTTATTAGGGAGTTGAAAGAACGGATCGACCTTTTATCGGATGCTTTGGCAACCGGTAAGGCGGCAAGTTACGACGACTACCGGTATACATGTGGGCAGATTCGAGGTCTGGAAGCCGCATGTTTTTTAATCTCAGACCTCAAACGACAATTGGAGAACTCGGACGATGAGTGATATTGATTTAAGTAAGGCGGTGGATTTAGGGGCATTGCTTAATCATTCTGCAGAGGAGAAGGCGCGTCAGCTGCCGGAACCAAAAGGGTATCGCATTCTGTGCACTATCCCTGAAGCAGACAAAGAGTATGACAGTGGACTGCTAAAAGCAGACGAGACAGTACGTAATGATGAAGTTCTGACGACGGTGTTATTCGTCGTCAAGAAAGGACCTGATTGTTATAAAGACGAGTCTCGGTTCCCCACAGGACATTGGTGTGAAGAGGGCGACTTTGTGTTGGTACGACCTAACGCAGGTACTCGTTTGGTAATTCATGACCGTGAATTCAGGATCATCAATGACGATAGCGTTGAAGCTGTTGTGCAGGATCCTCGCGGTATCCGTAGAAAATTTTAACAGGAGGCGGACATGGCCGGATATGAAGAGAAAGAATTTAAGTTCCCCGATCAAATCGAGGATGACGTAGAAGACGAGCTTGAGATTGAGATCGAGGACGATACCCCGGAAGAAGACCGAGGACGTACCCCGTCTGATCCCGCAAAAGTAAAGAAGCTAGAAATCGAGGTCGATGACCTTGATAAGTATAGTAAAGATGCTAAGGACAAACTCATCCGCATGAAGCGGGTGTGGAACGACGAGCGTCGTGCTAGAGAGCTAGCCGAGCGGGAGCAGCACGCTGCCGTAGAAGCCGCCCAGCGTTTGTACGCTGAGAACCGGCGCATCAAGGAACTCATCAATAGTAAAGCTGACGAGTATCAGGAAACTATTAAGGAGACTGCAAAGTTCAAACTTAATGCAGCTAAGAAAGCATTTAAGGATGCTTATGAAGCTGGCGACTCTGATGCTATGACTGATGCTCAAGAGCAGATGACCACATATCAGGTCGAGCTCAATGAAGCTAAAGGGTTGAAGCAGAAAAAGGCTTTACAAGAAGATTTTGATAGTGTACAACCGCCTCAACAGAATCAATATATACCACAACAAGTTCCACAGAACATACGCCCTGATCCTAGGGTAATGGAGTGGCAGGAAGAAAATCCTTGGTTCGGAAAGAACAAAGTGATGACCGCTACTGCTCTTGGAGCTCACGAAGAACTTAGTGACGAAGGTATTGAGATTGGTTCGGAAGAATACTACGAGTCGTTAGACAAGACGATGCGTAAACGCTTTCCTGACCACTTCGGTGGTGAGGACGAAGAACCGGCAAAGCCTAAAGCAGACAAGCGTAAAGCGAAGCCAGCCACGGTCGTTGCTTCAGCGAATAGGTCGACAGCACCTAAGCGTGTGAGGCTAAATCAATCACAAGCTACGATTGCAAAGAAACTTGGCTTGACCCCTGAACAATACGTCCGTGAACTTTTGAAACTGGAAGCATGACAATGGCTATAAACAGAATTGATAGAGAAACTGATAACCGAGAATTTTCTTCGCGTCCTAAGCAGTGGATGCCTGCGGAACTTCTTCCTGAGCCCGACAAGCAGGCTGGTTATTCCTATCGTTGGATTCGCGTTTCTATGCTGAATAACGCTGACCCACGTAATGTCTCATCTAAGATGAGAGAAGGCTGGGAGCCCGTCCGCATGGAAGAGCAACCTAAATTTACACTGCTAGCTGATCCCAATAGTCGTTTTAAAGACAACATTGAGATTGGTGGGTTGTTGCTTTGCAAGATCCCTACTGAGTTCCTTGAACAACGTGCAGCATATTATGCTAAACAAACACAGGACCAGACGGATGCTGTAGACAACAATTTAATGCGCCAGAGCGACCCACGGATGCCGATCTTCAATGAACGGAAATCTTCGACAAGCTTTGGTAAAGGTTCTTAATATCTAGGAGATTTCAATGGCTTATCCTACTGTATCAGCCCCCTATGGGTTGAAGCCGGTAAATCTTATTGGTGGTCAAGTTTTTGCTGGGTCTACGCGTCAGCTGGCGATTCAGTACAACTACGGCATCAATATCTTTTTCGGTGACGTTGTTTCTATCACCCGCGGTTATATCGCACGTCTTCCGGTTACAGCCGGTCCTACGTCTGGTAATGATCCCGTTGGTGTATTCCTCGGCTGCTCTTTCACCAACCCGGTGACCAAGCAGAAGACCTTCTCACAGTTCTGGCCTGCTAACACCCTTGCTGGTGATGCAATCGCTTATGTAACTGATGATCCTGATACGCTGTTTAAAGTAGCTGCGGTTACCGCCAACGGTGCTATCACCATTGGTTCTATTGCTCGCTCTATGATCGGCCAGAACATTCAGGGTTCAGAACTTGCAGGTAATATCAACACCGGCGACTCAAACATCGCTGCGCTGTCTGCCTCCACGACTGTTGCTACTACTGCGACCTTCCCGTACCGCATCGTTGACGTGGTGCCTGACACCGCTGTTACGACTACGGCTACGTTGTCTTCTGGTGGTGGTACGACTACCCTGACGACTTCTGTACTTCCTACGGCTCTGCCTTACGGTACTGAAGTGCTGTATCTTGCAGCTAATGGTCAGCTTATTGCTACTAGCTCTTGGGTTGCTGCAGCTGTTACTGCTGGTGCTACCTCTGTAACGCTGAATGCTCAGGCTGGTACGTTGAATGCTGGTGGTTCTGCTTCTACCGGTATCACTATCCCCAACGGCTCGACGCTTGTATTCATCCAGTATCCTGAAGCGATTGTTAAGATCAACTTCGGTGTTCATGGGTACTACAACGCTCAAGGCGCAACGACCGCTTAATCGGAGAATTGTAAATGGCTATTTCACGCGCTCAATTATTGAAAGAGCTTCTCCCCGGTCTGAACGCCCTGTTCGGTCTGGAGTACGCTCGTTACGGCGAAGAACACAAGGAAATCTACGAAATCGAGACTTCTGAGCGTTCATTCGAGGAAGAAACCAAGCTGTCTGGATTCTCAGCTGCACCAGTCAAACCTGAAGGCAATGCCATCGCGTACGACAATGCACAGGAAGCATGGACCGCTCGATACAACCACGAAACCATCGCTCTTGGCTTCTCCCTCACCGAAGAAGCTATTGAAGATAACTTGTACGACTCACTGTCTGCTCGTTATACCAAGGGTCTGGCTCGCGCTATGGCTTACACCAAGCAGGTCAAAAGTGCCGCTGTTCTGAACAACGGTTTCTCTCCTGCCTATACCGGTGGCGATGGCGTTGCTCTTTTCAGTGCAGCTCACCCGCTGGTTTCCGGTGCGACCAACGCAAACACTCCTACCACTCAGGCTGACTTGAATGAAACCTCATTGGAAAATGCGGTTATTCAGATTGCTGCGTGGACGGATGAACGTGGTCTGTTGATTGCAGCTAAGCCTAAGAAACTTGTTATTCCTCCGGCTCTGCAGTTCGTTGCTACTCGCCTGCTCGAAACCGAGCTCCGCGTTGGTACCAACAACAACGACATCAATGCAATCAAGAACAACGGCGCTGTTCCAGAAGGTTATGCAATTAACCACTTCTTGACCGACGTTAACGCTTGGTTCCTGACCACTGACGTGCCAAATGGTTTGAAGCACTTCATCCGTACCCCAATGCAGAACAGCATGGACGGTGACTTCGATACCGGTAACGTACGTTACAAGAGCCGCGAGCGTTATAGCTTCGGCTGGTCTGATCCACTGGGCATCTACGGCTCATCTGGTTCTTTCTAAGACCGCAAGGACTGGGAGTTTCCCGGTCGAGAACAAGGGGCCTTCGGGCCCCTTTTCTTTTTCCCTAAATCTTTATTGACAGAGTTAAGTAATTAACCTATAAGAAATTTGAACTGGGGTTTTTTTCTCGTGCCGCCACTGACCCAGCAGACGATGCAACGATTGGCGCGAGGCTTTTGCATAAGGAGTTGTCATGGGACGTAGTACTTTTGAGGGTCCAGTTCTTGCTGGCCCTAACCGATTTGCACCTTTTCGTAACGTAGGATCTGTCAACCTGACTCAGGAAATTGATCTTTTACTTACCAACACCACAGCTGGTACTTCCACATATGCTGGGTCAAGTGGTGTATTTGCCTACGGTAGCAACTTGACTGCTAACGTACCGGGTGTTGTTTATGCTCCGTCTGCTACGGCGTATCCACCAGTTGTGGTAACCCCGACTACTGATACTGCCACTAATATTTATCGTGGTGCTGTGTTCTACCTTCCGGTCGGCAGTGACATCTCTGACGTAATTGTTGATGTTGGTGCAGCTACCACCGTCGGTGGTACTCTGACTGCAGTCAACGTACTGGTCGGCAACGCGTTCAACAATGGTAACTACGTGCCTTCATTTGCGATTACTAACACCGCAAATACGCGTCAGACCATCGCGTACAACACCACCAACATCCAGTCCACTTCAGCTGATATCACGAATCCTCCTCCGGGTGGTCAGGGCACTAGCCCTAACTCCAGCTTGGTTTCTCAAGTTGTGTTTACTATTGCTATCACCGGTACTGCTATGACCGGTATCACCGCGGGCTCTATTTTCTGTACCGTTCGGTACACACAGTACGACGATGCTGTAGGTAACGCCACGAATTACCCGTACGGTAACTTGGATTAAACAATCGGGGGGACCGAAGTCCCCCTTTACCAAACGGAGGTGAATTATGATGCAGACAGACATCCTGACTGCCAACCTTACGGCGTCTGGCGTAGTCAGTAACCAAAGGAATCGAATCCGCGGACTAATTTGTACTCCAAGTGCAACCGCAGGTTCAGTAGTGTTGAGTGATGGTAACGGTGGCCTAGTAAAAATCAGCGTATCTACGATTACCAATGGCAGTACGTTCGACGTTGAAATCCCCGGTGAAGGTGTACTTTGTCTCAACGGGATCTACGCTACGCTTACTAACATAACGTCGGTAACTGTTTTCTACAGTTGATGACTAGTATGGCGCTCGAACACGTATCCAAGGACGATTTACGGGACCTGCTTATACAGGTTGTTAAAGACACAATTGAGCCACACATGCTTTCAGATGAAGAGATTATGTGGGTTCGTATGGCGATTAGAGCTGAAGCGGAACGAGCTGAGTTCCGTAAGGCGGTCATAGAGAAAACATTTGTGGGCTTTTTGTCCGCTATGCTTTTAGGGACGGGTGCTTATTTCTTTGAAATCATAAAGTCTCATTGGAAACCGTAATGGCTAAGAAAAATCCTTCTTTGGCTGTAGGACGTGGGGAAAAACTCCCTGTATCCAAAGGCGCTGGATTAACTGCTAAAGGCAGAGCTAAGTATAACGCGGCTACGGGTAGTCATCTCAAGGCTCCCCAACCAGAAGGCGGGGCTCGAAAGAAGTCATTTTGTGCCCGTATGAGTGGAATGCCCGGACCTATGAAAGACGAGAAAGGCAGACCGACACGTAAAGCAGCGAGTTTAAAACGCTGGAAATGTGGATCATAAAATGAAACATTCAGATATCAAAGAAGACAAGGCGCTTATCAAGAAAGCGTTTCGTATGCACGACACCCAAGAGCACAAAGGGGCTAAAGGGACCAATTTAACCAAGCTTAAAAAAGGTGGAATGATGGCTAAAGTAAAAGGAGCTGATCCTAAGACCATGTCTGGTGACGTGGAGAAAGGGTCTAACAAGTTGACCAAGTTCGGACAAAGTGCTGTTCAGAAACGCGGTCTTACCAAGGGTAAAAACCTTGGAGAATCTGGCAAATCTGTTGGTATTGAGACCGAGAAGAACATGAAGTCATACACGAGTGCTACTAAGATGGCTCGTGGTGGTGGTGTAGAGTCCAAGGGTAAAACCAAGGGCAAGATCATCAAGATGTGCAGTGGAGGTAAGTCATGAAAGATAGGCTAGTAAAGGAAGGTATTGAGCCCATCAGTGGGCCAGACATGGTTCACCACGATGACTTTATCAGCAAGCATGAAGACGGTGGGCACAAGCATCACTCTAAAGAGTATGGCAAGCACGCTGCTGGTCATCAGATCAACCACGACGTTGTAAAGAAGTTAGGCAAATGAGACCTTCTCGCGGAATGGGTGCCATCGAACCGTCAAAAATGCCCGGTAAAAAGGTCATTGTACGTAAGGATAAACCTCAGTTCGTAGAAGAGTTCAAGAAAGGTGGGTGGATAGCTGGGGCTATTAAGAAACCGGGAGCGTTGCGCTCTGCGTTGGGTGTCAAAAAAGGCGAGTCTATTCCAGCTAAGAAGCTGGATGCAGCCGCCAAGAAACCCGGCAAAATGGGGCAACGCGCAAGATTAGCTAAAACTCTTAAAGGTATGAAGAAATGAGTGGAATTATTTTTGAGCTTACCGACGTGGAGGCGAAGAGCGTCCTCGCGTTCGTAGACCGTGTTAATCCCGAAGGGGACGGTAATGGCGAGTTTACTGTTCTGTACAAGCTGATTGCTCAGTACGCCGATCAGATGCCTCCGACCATTAACTTTGAGCTTACCAATCAGGAAGCGGCTGATGTTCTCCACGCTTTCGAGCGCATGAACGCCAATTTTGATGGCTGGCCCACCGTGTACTTCCGGTTGCTTGAACAGTTTATCAACAACCCCTCGTACATCACCGCCGAAGATGGTCTGAGCCATATCCTAACGGAAGATGGCCTTTTCATCACTACTGAACAACTTCCCCTGTAAGGAATCACAATGACTGATACAACTATCTCTCAGCTCCCCGAAGCCGGATCGATTGATCCACTTAACACTCCTGTTCCTGTTGTAGCCAACGGCGTAACTTCTAAGACCACGGCTACCGCCGTAGTTGAAGCTGTCCTCAACCACCAGCCAGTAGCTGTAGATCAGGGTGGCACGGGTGCCACCTACCTCGGACTTGGCCTTGTTAAAGCTAATGCTGATGATGCGTTTACTAGCGTTGACGTAGGTAACGGGCTTACTCTTGAAAATGACACGCTGTCTTTGAACGACCAGCTTGGTGAGTATGTAGCCGCTGGTAGAAACAGCGGGTATGCGGGGCAGGGGTCTGCTGGTGGTGTACTTGTTGGTGGCGGTACGCCGCAGCAACCTAACGGTATGTGGCTTACCTGTGATGGCGAAGCTAATTGGCTGTATGCGCGGGTTTCAAAAAACTACAACCCCTCAGAGTACATCGTTTACAACACGGCGGGGCAAGGATACGCAACGGTTACTTCTTCCAATACGCTAACTGCAGTTGCTGGACAGTATTTTGATCCTGTTTTTGGTGGTCGAAACATTACGTTTGCTAACCACAAGTACTCTTGTGCATACGCATCGCAAACTCAACTTGTAATCAATGGGTCGTTTGCTGATCCTGTAGGAACCTCAGACGCTTGGTCTTATTGCTATACTTCAGGCAGTGGTATTTGCGATGTAAGTGGTGGTGTCGTAACTTTTGTAAGTGGAGACCCCTTCATTGATCCCGGTTGGCAAGAATTTAGCCTGTACGTAAACGGTGTTCAAGCCAATGTTACGGGGTACCAAGCTCAATACCAATACAGCACCAACAACATTGGTGATGGGGCTGGGCAGTCATTCGCTTGGTATTTGAACATCAATAACCAGCTTTCTACATACAGGTGCCATGGTGTTGATAACGGTGGCCTTGAAGAAAATGTAAACGTGTACTCGATTGCCGGGGACCCTATGTTGGGTCGCTATTTCGCAATCCGTTCGGGAGGTACTGGGTATTCTGGCAATGGTATAACCGTATCTGGCAAAAGACCCTTGCTCTTGGGTTCTGAGCTTTACGACGGACACGCTCCGGGCGCAGAGAAGTTCAACGATGCTATCGGCATTTACCCTAAAGGGTTCTACAACGTGCCTTCAAACTCAGCGGACTATTGGCCTCATCTTTGTTTAGGCGGTACGCATTATGTAGATCCTAACTCAACTGCTGTTTACAGCAGAGACTTGTTCCGCATCTACACTAATGCTGACTATGCTGGTACGGGTCAACCTAACCGCTTTGTAATCACTCCGGGCGGTAATGCTAGTGGGAGTGGTATGACTCAGATTGGCGTTGCTGGTAACGATCCAGACATCAGCATTTCTCTTGCCCCTAAAGGGAACGGTGGACTTCAGGTCCTTCAGGGTAACCTGCTTGGTTACAACCAGATTGCATGTAGCAGTGCTGGGTTCCTGTATGGCTATCCGTCAGATAGCCGCAAGAAGAATGTTATCGGTCCTATCGCTGATGCACTGACTAAGGTGAACGCTCTGTCTGGTGTAGAATACACTTGGAAAGATCAGGAACTTTACGGTGCCGGAACTAAGGTTGGCCTTATCGCGCAGGATGTAGAACCTGTCATCCCTGAAATTGTTAACAATACGCAGGATGGGTTCAAAAGCGTTGATTACTCCAACTTGACAGCGGTCCTAGTAGAGGCTATTAAGGAGCTAACTACTAGAGTCGTTGCCCTTGAAAATCCGGGGTCCAGTAACCAGCAAGCGTAAGCGAAACTAACTAGGGCAGCTCAGCTGCCCTAGTGTTCATAGGGGGATTAAAAATGGAAGATGAACTAACTTATTTGAAGTATAGAAACGCTGTACTCGAAGCAGAACTGCACGCCTTAAAACAAGCTTTGGCAGGATCTAAACCTGCTGAACCTGACCATTACATAGACCAAGACCACATCCAAAGGAATCATCATGACCGACATTAAAATTTCGCAGCTTCCAGAAGCCGGTGTGCTTGACCCGGCGGTGGACGCGTACCCCGTAGTTAATGGGGGTGTTACAGCTAAGACAACTGCTCACGACATCACTCAGGCTGCTATTCGTAGTCTGGGCACCGGATACGTTCATTCTGACGGTACGGTTGTTACCACAGAATCTTCAATCCCTAACACAGCGATTACCGGCCTCGGAACGATCTCTACTCAAGATGCTAGCAACGTAGCTATCACCGGTGGATCTATTACCGGTATGACGATCCTTGAAGCTACTCATGCGCTGACTGCTGACTCAGCTACGACTGCTGCTTCTGCTACTCATGCTACAAGCGCCGATTCAGCTACTAATGCAGCTCTGGCTACTTTCGCAGAGACGGCAGCTACCGCTACGACCGCTGACTACGCTACTGTTGCTGGGACCATTACCGATCAGGGTACTGCGGCCACTATGGATGCTGGTGTAGCTTTTGGAGTTGCTACCCTTGATGGGGCTGGCACGTTGACTTCCGCTCAAATCCCAGCTTCTTTAGTTGGCGCGGTTGAGTATCAGGGTGCATGGAACGCTGCTACCAATGATCCTCCGCTGGCTTCTGGTGTTGGTACCAAGGGTTACTATTACGTAGTTTCTGTCTCCGGAACCACGATGCTTGACGGCATCAACAACTGGAGTGCAAACGACTGGGCCATCTTTAATGGCGACGTATGGCAGGCTGTATATAACACCGGCGGTGTATTCTCAGTTAATGGTAAGTCTGGTGTTGTCACTCTGAACAACACGGATATCCCCGGCTTTGGAACGATGTCTATTCAGGATGCTAATAATGTAAGCATCACTGGGGGCTCTATTACTGGCGCTACCGTTGCTTACGCTACGGCTGCTGGTGTTGCTACTAATGCTGGACATGCCGACTCAGCTACGACTGCCGACTCAGCTACCACGGCTGCTTCTGCTACTAATGCAGATCACGCTACGACTGCCGACTCAGCTACCACGGCTGCTTCTGCTACCAATGCAGATCACGCTACGACTGCCGACTCAGCTACTACGGCTGCTTCTGCAGACGCGCTGAACTCAGCAAACAAGTATTCAGTAAATGAGCTTGTAGCCAACGGCACCATCAATTCTGGTGTTGTAAGTGGTGGACTCCTGATCGGTAACACCGGCGCAAACTTCGCCATGCTGACCTATGACGGTAAGCTCAGCCTTAACGGTGGGCTTAACGAAACCATCCTTACGGAAGGCAACGTAGGCTCATACGCACCGTCTCTGTCTGGCGCTGGTGCAACCGGTACTTGGGGCATCGACATTTCAGGTAATGCTGCTACGGCTACTTCAGCTACTTCAGCTGCTTCTGCTACCAACGCAGATCATGCTACGACTGCTGACTCAGCTACTACGGCTGGTTCTGCTACTACTGCTGATTCTGCTACTTCAGCAACGACTGCTGATTCAGCTACCACGGCTGGTTCTGCTACGACCGCTGGACACGCTACGACTGCTGACTCAGCTACTAACGCAGATCACGCTACGACCGCTGATACGGCTACCTCAGCTACCTCTGCTACCAACGCAGATCACGCTACGACCGCTGATACGGCTACCTCAGCTACCTCTGCTACCAACGCAGATCACGCAACGACTGCTGACTCAGCTACCACGGCTGGACATGCAACGACTGCTGATTCTGCTACTTCAGCAACGACTGCTGATTCAGCTACCACGGCTGGTTCTGCTACGACCGCTGGACACGCTACGACTGCTGACTCTGCTACCTCAGCTACCACGGCTGGTTCGGCTACGACTGCTGGTCATGCAACGACTGCTGACTCTGCTACCTCAGCTACCACGGCTGGTTCGGCTACGACTGCTGGTCATGCAACGACTGCTGACTCTGCTACCACCGCAGCCAACGGCGGTGTTACCTCAATCATTGCTGGTACGAACGTAACCCTGTCTCCTGTTGGTGGCACCGGTGCAGTAACCATCAATGCTCCTACATCCTCAGCGGTCAACTATTACCGTGAGTACTGGGTCGATCCTACCACCGGTTCTGACAGCAACGCTGGTCTTACCCCGGCGAGTCCGTTTGCAACCGTAGGTAAAGCTCTTACCCTAATCAGCAACGGAAGCGGCGTCATCAACATGGCACTGGGTCCTTACACTGAAGACCTGACCATCACTGCTCAGAACGTAGACTTCGTAGGTATGTCCTCACGCAGCGGCGTGGTGCATGTTTCTGGTAACTGGACGATCAACAACGCTGCATCGTCACTTCGGTTCCGTAACATTGGGTTCTACGGAGCAGTAGCTTTGTCGGGTGCTGGTAAGCAGTATTTCGATACCTGTCAGATTGATACCGGCGGCACTATTACAAAGACTGGAGCGGGCTACACCGAAATCCAAGACTGTGATTTTGGATCAGCTACGAGCACCAGCTTGTCAGCAGGTCTTACCAGCTACATCACTTCTAAGACCTCAGCTGTAGCAGTGTCAGGTACGGCAACCGTAGGGTTCAACGGATGTACGAACATCGTTGCTCCTAGTGCCTCAGCGGGTGTTCTGGCTATCGTTAACTCGAACGTGTACGCAGCTACGGCTGGCGCTGCAGCAGTCTCTACCACGGGTACGGCGATTGTTACTCTGCAGAACTCAGCGTGCTACGACACGGACGGGTCTACTCCGGCTAAGGTTTCTTTCGCGGGTACTGGATACTCTACGACTGACACCATCTTCGCTCGGGTGACTTCTACGCTGACTGCAGCTTGCCTCAACGGTACGACCTATACGGATATCGTCGCAACTAAGTCTGGCACGGTAGCATCGCTTCCGAGCGCAGCCGCGGTAGGTGCAGGAGCCCGAGCCTTTGTTACGGATGCTAACTCTGCTACGTTCAACGCAGCGGTAGCGAGTGGCGGTTCTAACAAGGTTCCGGTATTCTCTGACGGAACTAGCTGGAAAATCGGATAAAACCATGACGCAATATACTTCGGGTACTTCTGGGTTTAATCTCAACCTCACGGAGCTTGTTGAAGAAGCTTTTGAACGGGCGGGCACCCAGTTGCGTTCGGGGTATGACTTCCGGACTGCTCGACGCTCTATCAATCTGATGACGATTGAGTGGGCTAACAAAGGAATTAACCTTTGGACAATCGAGCAGATCACGGTCCCTCTGGTGCCTTATCAGGGGATTTACGCCATGCCGGTTGATACAATCGACATTCTTGATGCGGTGACACGCACTAGTAACGCAAGCTCGACAAATCAGCAGGACATCAACCTGTCTCGGATATCTGAATCTACTTACTCGACTATCCCGAATAAGCTGACCACAGGGCGTCCGATTCAGATGTGGGTGGACCGCCAATCTGGCAACTCTGATTTGTCAAACCTTGTGCTTGCTAGTGCGGTGTCTTCCACAGATACTACGATTAGTTTGGTTAACGCGTCTGGCCTCCGCTCTACTGGGTTCATCCAGCTGGATCAGGAGATCATCGCTTATACCAACATTGTCGGTAATCAATTACAGAATTGCTGGCGAGGTCAAAACGGAACTACCGCTACCTCGCATTTGATTACCACACCTATTTATATTAACTACCTGCCTAACATCATGATTTGGCCGTGCCCTCCAACGGGGAGCAGCTACACGCTGGTTTACTACCGGATGCGCCGAATCCAAGATGCTGGTAATGGTGTTAACATTGCAGACGTTCCGTTCCGTATGGTCAATGCTTTCGTAGCTGGGCTCGCGTATATGCTGAGCGTGAAGTTACAAGGGGTACCCGCCGATAGGATCATGGGCCTTAAAGCAGACTATGCAGAACAGTTCCAGTTAGCAGCGGATGAAGATCGAGAGAAAGCCTCGATCAGATTTGTCCCAAGAAATCTTTACTACGCTAGGTAACGATGCCAAGTAAATACGCATCAGGCAAACATTCGATTGCGGAGTGTGATCGGTGTGGGCAACGATATATGTTGAAAGACTTGCGTAAGCTTGTTATTAAGACTAAAGAAGTATCCATAAAAGTTTGCCAAGAGTGCTGGGACCCTGACCAACCTCAGCTTCAACTGGGTATGTACCCAGTCAACGACCCACAAGCGGTGCGTGAACCTAGGCCCGACATAAGCTACTACGGTTCTGGTCCAGATAATTTGGGTTATCCGTCTGGCGGTAGCCGCGTTATCCAGTGGGGCTGGGCACCCGTTGGTGGCGCTAGCCAGTTCGATACCCTCTTGACACCAAACTACTTGATTGCTATAGGACAAGTAGGATCTGTTACAATCCAAACTACGTAGGAGTATATCATGGCATATGTAAAAGCGGGCGACGGTAGAGTTATTAAACGTGGGAAGACCAAGGTTAATGTTTATCCGACTGATGGTCCGCACGTCGTAGACACCGGCCCGAAGAAATACACGAGCAACCTTAATTTCAATATGAAGAAGATGGGCATCAATCTGGCTCGTGCCAACAATCAGAAAGCTGGGAGCAAATAATGGCTAAGCAACACTTTGCGCCTTTGGATACAAAGGACAGCCCTAAGATCAAGCTCGGCAACGCCAAAGATAACAAGCCTGCTGATTCATACGCTAAGCTTGGCACTTCTGTTGCAGATGCTGAACGCGCCGTTGGTCGAGATAAAGTCTATCCTAACTCTCGCTCTGCTCAGCAGGTGAACCGCCGTACGCTAGCTATGACTGTGTCTATCGGTAATATTGGACCTGAAGAAAAAGCTAAGAAGCAGTCTATCAAGATTCGTGGTACCGGCGCTGCTGAACGTGGCGACAAGTGCTCTGACAAGATGGGTTAAACCTTGAATTACGAGCAGCTCTACAATAATATCCAATCGTACGCTGAAACCAACGAGCAGTTGTTTTTGGCTAGCATTCCTGTGTTCGTACAGGAAGCGGAAACGCGCATCTACAATTCGGTGCAGCTCCCTTCACTTCGTAAGAATGTGACTGGGGCGTTGACGATCAACAATCAATACGTATCGTTACCTGCTGATTATCTAGCTACGTACTCGATGGCGGTCATTGACACGCTTGGAAACTATACGTACCTGCTCAATAAGGATGTTAACTTCATCCGTGAGGCTTATCCTGTTTCTAATGTAACCGGCACTCCAGCGCACTATGCTCTGTTCGGCTCCCAAATTGGGAGCATTAACAACATGAGCTTGATCGTCGGACCTACGCCCGACAAGGTGTACAGCACTGAACTGCATTACTTCTATTACCCGCCGACTATCGTGCAGGGCCAGATTACTACAATTTCAACTTTAACTCCCGGTAGCTTGTACACCAACGGTGTGTATCAGAACGTCCTCCTTACGGGTGGTTCCGGTGCTAATGCTACGGCAGACATTGTAATTGTGGGTCAGGTTATCACCTCCTGCAACATTACCTTTGGAGGCAACTTCTATGTGGTCGGGGACATCCTTTCGTGTTCGTCGTTGGGTCCCACAGGTTCTGGATTTACTGTCACTGTTAGTGCTATCTCTAATGCTACTGGTACTAGTTGGCTCGGTAATAACTTTGATCCGGTACTCTTTTATGGGGCAATGCGTGAAGCTATGCTGTTCATGAAGCAGGAGCAAGACCTTGTCTCGTATTACGAGCAGAAGTTCCAAGAAGCACTTGGTATGCTTAACCGCCTCGGCACCGGCCTCGAACGCGGCGACGCGTACAGAGACGGGCAGGCCCGCATCAATCAGCCTAACCCATGATTTCCCAAGGGCAGACTACAATCTTCAAGCAGAACTGCTTAAGCGGTTTGGAGAACTTTACTGCTACTTCTCCGTACTCCTACAAGATTGCGCTTTACAATGCTAACGCCAATCTAAGCAACACCACGCTTACTTATACCAGCGTGAATGAAGTGGTGGGTACGGGGTATACTGCGGGAGGTAAAGTTCTTTCGATCATCCCTGTAACGTCTAACAGTACGGCTAATGCTGCCTATGTTTCGTTTCAGAATGTGATTTGGAGCCCGGCTTCTTTTGTATGTCGCGGTGCGTTGATCTACAACAGCACTACAGGCGCTGCGGTGGCGGTGCTTGATTTTGGTTCTGATAAAACGGCTAGTAACACTTTTACTATAACTTTCCCAACAGATGACGCGAGCAACGCGATCATCCGGTTTGCTTAACGAGGTCTATATGTCAAACGAAATTGCAGGATTTGGCGACCACGCTGTAGCCTCGATGCAGGCTAACGCTATGGGTCATGATTCACTTGGTGTCGAAGGGTTCTACCATATAGAGTGCCGCGATGAAAGCGGTAAGCTCAAGTGGGAAGAAACCGCACCGAATCTAGTTGTTGCCGTCGGTAAACAGCTGATGCTCGACACTTTCCTTAAAGGCGCTTCTTATTCTGTAGTTGGCCCGTTCCTCGGACTTTGCTCTACTACGTTTACTGCATCCGCTGCTGACACCATGACCTCTAAAGGCTGGACTGAGTTTGCCAACTACACGGTTGGTGGTTCAGCGGTTCGTGGCACCGCGGTGTTCGCTGTTTCTACTTCTTCTGGTACGACTCCTTCCAACGTAACTACTTCGGCTGCGGCTGGTATCACCTACACCATCACCGGTGCGGGCGGTACTGTCTATGGGTGCTTCCTTGTTACGGGGACCGGTGCAGTTACCACGATCAGCACTACCACGGGTACGCTCTACAGCGAAGTCTTGTTTGGTTCTTCTAAAGCTGTGACTGCTGGTGATACGGTAACTGTTACGTACAGCACGACCGCTACTTCGTAAGGTGGTATAAGTGGCCCTAGTCCTAAAAGACAGAGTCCAAGAAACTTGTACTAGTCCCGGTACAGGAACGGTAACCCTGCTTGGTTCGCCAAGCGGGTACCAGACTTTTTCTGCGGCTGTAGGCAACGCAAATACTACCTATTATGTTATAGCGGATCAGACAGGAACTAACTGGGAAGTTGGTCTTGGTACTTATACAAGTGCAGGTAATACGCTTACTCGTACGACGGTCTTGGCCTCATCTGCTGGCGGGGCACTAGTAAACTTTAGTACGGGCACTCAGAACGTATGGTGCGACTACCCAGCGGGTAAGTCTGTCTATGCAGATGCAAGCGGAAACGTATCCTTGCCGGGTACACTTACGGCAGCTAGTACAATTCAAGCTACTGCTGTTGGATTTAAGTTTCCTGATTCTTCGACTCAGGCTACTGCGGCGACTACGTCCGTGCCATCTGGTGCGGTTACTAACTTCTTCAATGCTGCGGCTCCTACGGGTTGGACGCAGGTAACGACGTACAACAACTACGCGTTTCGTATTGTCAGTGGTGTTGGTGGAGGCACGGGTGGCTCTGTAGCATTTACTACGGCTTTCGCTTCTCAGACTCCTTCGGGTAGTGTGAGTGTATCTACAGCTACAGGTACAGTCGGATCTTATACGCTGCAGGCAGCAGACATCCCGGCGCATAACCACGGAGTATCAGATCCTAGCCATAATCACTCAGTTAACGATCCTAGTCATAGCCACACTAATGTTATCTTCACAAGAACCGCGGTAGGAGCGGCTGGTGCTACTTTTTATTCTCCTACGGCGGGTACTTCAGCTAACTACAACACCAACACATCAACTACCGGCGTAACGAATAACAGCAGCACTACCGGCATTAGCACGACTAACACAGGTGGTGGCGGGGGCCATAGCCACAGCTTAGCTATGAACGCTCAGACTGGTGGCTTCGCAGGTAATGCGATTAACTTGGCGGTTCAGTACTTAGATCATATCCTTTGCACAAAGAATTAACATGAGCTCAATCCCAGTAGTATCAGTCTGTCCACTAGGCAGCAAATGCGAAGAGATAAAAAACGGTGCCATTCATCGCTGCGCTTGGTATATCATGGTAAGGGGGAAGAACGTCAACACTGGGGAAGATGTGGACGAATGGGGATGTTCTATGGCGTGGATGCCCTTACTTGCGATAGAGAACTCTAATCAGCAACGATCTACCAGTGCGGCTGTAGAAAGTTTTAGGAACGAAATGGTGAAGGGCAGCGAGTTAAGTCACCAGCTCCTACTGGCTACGGTTAAAGAGGTTCACCCCGAAGTTAAACTCATAAACGCTAACTGAACAGGTAACCATGAACGATACAATTATTAACCTCAGTCTCACCGTGCACGAAACCAACGGCGTGCTTGTCGCTTTAACTAAGTTGCCCTACGAACAGGTAGAGGCTCTTATTATGAAGATCCGCACGCAAGCACTCTCTCAAGTTCCTGCACCTGAATCTGAGCAATCTGCGGCGTAATACGCCTAGCGATTAGCGAGGTAGAAAATGTTTGGGTTAGCGGCGTTATCTAGGACTCCCTTTGCGTCGCTACCCAGCACCGCATATACAGTTGCGGTTGTAGAAAACATAACGGTCACAGACCTTAACGCTACTTCCACCTCATTCAAAGCCACCATCGTAGAAAACTTCACCTCTGGTGATGTCGGTGTTGGTTCTTCAGCTTACTTATTCTCTCCTTCAGACGGCGTAACATCTGGCGACGCGGCGTCCCTGTCCGCTGCTTACTCCTTTATAGATGTTGAAGGGTTTACTGCTCAGGACTCGGTTGCGGCTTTGGCTGCATACATCATCCCTGATACAGAAGCTATCACCATTGGAGACTCCGGTGTAGCAGGTTCGGCTTACGCTTTCTCCGCTGTAGAAGCATTAACATCTGCTGACGCTGCATCATTCTCCGCTGCGTTTTCTTTTGCTGATGTAGAAAGCATAGTCCTAGGCGACACGGCTGCAGCAGCTGCAGCTTACTCGTTTTCTACTGTACAAAATATTGTATCTGCGGATGCGGCACCGACTGCAACCGCTTATATCGTACCCGATACAGAAGCCATAACTATTGGCGATTCTGGGGTAGCTGGATCTTCTTTCTCTTTCACTGACGTAGAAGCTATCACGGTTGGGGATGGGTCCTCTATTTCTTCCGTGCTGTTCTTTGCGCCTGTTGAGAACGTCGGTATTTCTGATACTGGATCTACAGGCAACATTATCCCGATAGCTGTCACAGAGAACATAAACTCTGCTGACGCCACAATTGTGGTAATGACCTATGGTGTAGCTGCTACAGACGGATTTACTGCGGCTGACACCCCAACGGTGCTCAGTACATACAATGTAACCGTCGTAGACGGATCAGTACTTGCCGACACCCCAGCAATTAGTAAAGGCAATCCAGTCACAGCTACGGACGGAATAACAGCAGCGGATATAGCTACGGCGGTGCGAGACACCCCGTTCACGGTTACAGAAAACTTTACCTCTGGTGACTCTGGGACTATAGGTTTTTCTTATGCGTTTGCCCCAGTAGAAAACATTGTTATTGGTGATGTTGGCGTAGTCTCTAAAGGATCGTCGGTTAGCGTAGTAGAACCCTTCACCTCTGGTGATCTAGGAACTCTAGGGGTTTCTTACAATTTCATAGGTACGGATGGCATTGTCTCTGAGGACATAGGGTTTCTTGGTTCGGCGTATTCATTTGCACCTATAGAAGGATTCACTTCCGGGGATGCGGCTCCACTCAATCAGAACTATCCGTTTGTTACTGTAGAAAACTTAACAGCAGGAGACGCTGCAAACTTAGGATCTTCGTATCTTTTCTCCCCTATAGAAAATATCAACTTAGCTGATGCTGCGAGTACCCAGACTAACTTCCGTATAATAGATGTAGAAGCCCTAACTATCCTTGATTCCGTGGTGATTACAGGGTGGATCTCTGTAGACGACACCCAACTTAACAATTGGGCTAACATAAATAACACCGTTGCGTCTACATGGAATACAATCAGCAACATACAGACTACTAGTTGGACTCCGATAAGTGATGCCCCCGCTAACAATTGGGGCCAAGTAGATAACACGCAAGACTCCTCTTGGACTCCGATTGACGACTCACAGAGATAACTATGGCAACATCATATTCTACAAGTCTTAGACTTTCACTCATGGGTAACGGCGATCAGTCCGGTACTTGGGGCACGACGACTAACACCAACTGGAACATGATCGAGCAAGCCGTAGCTGGCGTGCAGACGATTGTTATGGGTAACACCAACTACACTTTGGCAAACCTTAACGGGGTACAGAGTGAGGCACACAACATGGTGCTGGTAGTTCAAGGAACTAACTCTGCTATCTATCAAGTCGTTGCTCCGCTTGCCCCAAAGTTTTATGTAGTCTCTAATCAGACAAGTGGCGGCTATGCCATCACTGTTGGTTGTTCTTCAGGATCGGTTATCACAATCCCCAACGGCACCACGGCGCAGGTCTATTGCGACGGTGTCAATTTTTATGCGGCGCAGACCACTTCTACTGGTAACTTCCTAGTTAACGGTAACTTGACTGTATCTGGCACGACCGCACACCAAGGTGCGATGACCGGAACCTCCGCGACTTTCTCTGGCGCTCTAGCTGCTGCATCTTTTACTGGACCGTTTAACGGAACAACCGGTACTTTCTCTGGCATTGTAACTGCCGCATCTTTTACAGGTGCTGGCACCGGGTTGACTGGAACAGCGACTAGCCTTTCGATTGGGGGCACCGCCGCAACTGCCACAGCTACTACACAAACCAATTTTACGACGCTTACCGTACAGAACAACACAGTATTAACTTCGGCTAACTTCAACGGGTATGCTCCTTCTTTGACAGGCAATGGGGCTTCTGGTGGCGCTTGGGGTATAGGCATAACCGGTAACGCAGCTACCGTAACCAATGGGGTTTACAACAACGGGGGCAGCTACAATATCATTGCCGCAAATGCTGCTCAGCTTACCGCTCCTGATCCTAGCTTTACGTTATCCCTCAATAACTTAGGGTATACCACGTTTTATGTGAATAGCGTTGCTAAATGGTCTGTTGATGTACTTGGTTATGCTAACCTCTACGGGTGTAATGTTTCTACTACAATGCAAACGCAACAGCTTATTGTTTCAGGCCCTAGCGCAGTTTTCTCTGGACTTGGTACCGGGTCATTCAATGCTTTGTCTATTAACACCGGCACCAATACGATGGTGCGTACGGTAAGCTCTCTTAGATACAAGCACGACATCCACGACACTGACATTGGACTTGCTGAGGTGCTTAAGCTTCGCCCGGTTACTTTCCGGTTTAATGACTTCCCAGACATCTTACGTGGTGGGTTCATTGCAGAAGAAGTAGAAGAGCTTGGCCTTACTGAGTTTGTTAACTACGATCCAGAGGGTAGGCCAGAAGGTCTTTCTTATGACAGCATGGTGTCATTGATGGCTAGAGCCATTCAAGAGTTGAACGCTAAGATTGAAAATCTTCAAGTGCAGCTGGATGAGAAGGTATAATTATGGTTACGTCTAGAGATTGTTACGCCAAGTGGGGAGACCCCGCCTCTAATGAGGGTAAGTTTATGGTTGTCTGGGATGTGCCAGCAGACCGTGAGCACGGCGCGATCCCGAAAAAGATTTACTGTAATAAGGCTATGGTGGCTCCATTAGATCAGGCGTTTAAAAACATAAACGATCGTGGCCTCGCCGCGCAGGTCAAGACTTACGATGGATGCTTTAATATCCGTAAGAAGCGCGGCGCTACTTCTTCTTCCCTGCACTCGTGGGGGATCGCTATTGACATCAATGCAGCGTGGAACCAATTCGGCAAACCGCCTACTATGTCAGCAGAGCTTGTTAAATGTTTTACCGACGCCGGTTTTGATTGGGGCGGTAAGTGGTCTAAACCTGATGGTATGCACTTCCAACTAGCGAGGGTCTAATGAACATCGTATCTCTTGTCACCCACATTAAAGCACTCTTGTCACAAGGTAGTTCGATCCGTGGTAGTACTTTCCTCAGCAATTCAGAAGCTGGTGCAGCCGCCTTATATGGGCTACTTTCGGCTCTCGTATTGATCCTCAAAGATCTTGGGATCGCTGTAAACGTAGGCGGCACGGACCTTCATACGGTAGCTAGCGGCTGGGCTATCACCATTAGCCTTTTGTATAGCGTTTACCGGGTCATCACTAATCCGAAAGCTGGCATCTGAGGTGCAAGTGTGCCGTTACAAAAACTCCAATTCCGTCCGGGTCTAAACCGGGAAGGTACCGACTATTCAAATGAAGGCGGCTGGTACGACGGCGACAAAATTCGTTTCCGTTCTGGCTTCCCCGAAAAGATCGGTGGGTGGACACAAGTTTCCCCTAATCAGTTTCAAGGCGTGTGCCGTGATCTATGGGTCTGGTCTGATGGCGACTTGGGTGTTGGTAACGTCTATATTGGTGTCGGAACTACAAGCAAGTACTACATTTACTTCGGCGGTTCATACAATGACATCACACCTATTGTACAGACTGACTCACTGACTAGCGCTTTCAGCACTGCGTTCTCTACGCTTAATGGTACTATTACAGCATCCGCTACTACACTGACCTTAGCTTCAGCTACGACATACCCGACAACAGGGGGTGTGATCCTTATTGATGCTGAACAGATTGCCTATGCTAGCGTATCCGGAAACCAGCTAACCGGTCTGACTAGGGGTTACAACGGCACTGTCCCTGCTGCCCACACTACAGGGGCCACCGCAGGCTGCTACACACTTTCTGTGACTGATGGTTCTTACTCTCCCAATGTGGGAGACTATGTTTTAATTTACGGCACCGGAACCGTCTCCGTAGGTGGCATAACAGTAAGCACCGGGACTACCTTACAAGCAGCTTCTGAGTACAAAGTAACAGGTACACCTAGTGCTACAGTATTCACAATTAACGCAACTACGGCATCTACTTCCGCTGCTACTGGTGGATCTGTCTCAGTTGCTTACGAATACCCCGTTGGTCTAAACGTATTCTCTACTGGTACTGGCTGGGGCTCAGGTCCTTATAGCCGTGGTGGATGGGGCACCGCTTTCTCTTCTAGTGGTAACACGTTCGGATTAGGGCAGCAGCTTCGCCTTTGGTCTAGCGATAACTTCGGTGCTGATCTTGTAAGCGCACCTCGCGGTGGGCCCATCTATTATTGGCAGGACGCTCTAGGCGTATCTGCTCGTACCCAACCTATTAAGAGTCTTGCTAACACAACCACGGCGCAGACGGACAACTCCACTTTCTCTTCCGGGGCTACAAGCATCACTGTATCGAGTGCAGTCGCACCATACATATATCCGACTATGGTCATCACCGGAATCGGACTCCCAGCTAACACGCAGGTGGCTCAAAACTATACTACCGGGCTGACTACGGTACCAATCACTACGACGACTACGGCAGTTAATTCAGGATCTTACTCGTTCTCTTATGCTGGTGCGTACACTCCGGTAGCCACATATCAGGTTATCACCTCAGTCATTCAAGAGTTCATCATTGCGTTTGGGTCCAATTCATACAACCCATACAACGCTACCACAGCATTTAATCCTATGATGGTGCGCTGGTCAGATCAGGCTAACCCCTATCAATGGGTGCCTACAGTCTCGAATCAGTCAGGTGAATATCTTCTGACCAATGGTTCCTTCATCATGGGGGCACGAGCTACCCGTCAGGAAATTCTGGTATGGACCGATTCTTGTCTGTACTCCATGCAGTATCTAGGATCCCCCTACGTTTGGGGCTTTAACATCATGATGGACAACATCTCCATCATGTCTCCTAACTGCATGATTACGGTCAACAACGTGACCTACTGGATGGGTATCGACCGATTCTATATGTACTCAGGACGTGTGGAAGTTCTACCCTGTTCTCTCCGTCAGTATCTTTTTGACGATATCAATAGGACTCAGTCTTATCAGATCTTTGCTGCATCTAACGAAGCGTTCAATGAAGTCTGGTGGTTCTATGTAAGTCAGAGCAGTGGTGTTACCGTTGTAGATAAGTACGTTGTGTATAACTACTTAGACAGAGTCTGGTACTACGGCAACATGAACAGGACCGCTTGGGTCTATTCTGGGATGCTCCCCTACCCTGTAGCTGCCGACTATAACGGCAGATTATTGTTCCATGAGAACGGAACAGATGACCAAG
>Ga0209084_1000751_pt1 | contig 29649 bp, 20 predicted proteins | sample C_130820_MF_Meta_FD_187309 | JGI IMG/M metagenome (GOLD analysis project Ga0209084, IMG submission 187309) | Freshwater microbial communities from Lake Croche, Canada to study carbon cycling - C_130820_MF_MetaG (SPAdes) (version 2) | ecosystem: Environmental > Aquatic > Freshwater > Lake... | reverse complement strand
ACTCGGGTTCACAGTCGGCGCTGGCCCGCGTGCACGCTGATAAAGCGTTTCATCTGGTCCGACGCGATGGTCACCTGTTCGATGTGCGAGGTCGCAGCGCCGAGCAGCGAATCGCCATCGACATGCTCTCGGATCCGACGCTCGGCATCGTGTCGCTCGGCGGACCTGCCGGCACTGGCAAGAGTGTGCTCGCGCTCGCTGCCGGTCTCGAGTCTGTGCTCGAGCAGCAGTCGCACAAGCGGGTGATCGTGTTCCGACCGCTGTTCGCAGTGGGAGGACAGGACCTCGGATTCCTCCCCGGCTCGGAATTCGAGAAGATGAGCCCCTGGACAGCAGCCGTTCTCGATGGCCTCGAATCCATCACCGGACCCGAGGTCATCGATGAGGTCCTCCACCGGGGACTGCTCGAGGTTCTCCCGCTCACCCACATCCGCGGCCGCAGCCTCAACGAGAGCTTCGTCATCATCGACGAGGCCCAGAACCTCGAACGCCCCGTACTTCTCACCGCCCTCAGCCGCCTCGGCGAGGGAAGCCGGGTTGTGCTCACCCACGATGTCGCACAGCGCGACAACCTCCGGGTGGGCCGTCATGACGGGATCGTGTCGGTGATCGAAGCACTCCGCGGGCACCCGATCTTCGGCCACGTCACACTCAACCGCTCCGAGCGGAGCGAGATCGCCGCCGTGGTCACCGAACTTCTCGACGGTCCGCTGCAGGGCTGAACCCCATCGCGGACCTCGCGTTGTCAGCTCGCAGACAACTCACCACAAACGGACCGAAGACACGGCGACGACACAACGAGACCGCGCTGTCACAGGGGCCTGCGTAGCGTGTTCCCGTGAACGCATCCGACCCCAACCGTTTCAGCGGCCTCATCCCCACCGGGTTCCTCGCCACCGGCGACGCCCTGCCGCTGCTGCCGTTCGCGGTGATCGACGTCGAGACCACCGGCCTGCGCCCCCGACACGACAGGGTCATCGAGGTAGCAGTTGTGCGCTGTGACCCCACTGGGGCCACCGTGTCGGAGTGGTCCACCCTCGTCGACCCCGGCCGCGACCCGGGTCCCACCCGCGTCCACGGCATCTCCGCGTCTGATCTCATCGGCGCCCCTACATTCCCCGAAGCCCTCCCCGAGTTGCTCTCGCAGCTCGAAGGGGCGGTGGTGGTCGCCCATAACCTCTCGTTCGATTCGGCGTTCTTCTCGCACGAGTTCCAGCGAGCGGAGCGCGAACCACTCGTCGGCTTCGGACTGTGCACCCTCGAGTTGGCCCGGTTGGTCCTCCTAGGGCAGGCCGGATTCTCACTCGGGGCCTGCGCCGAATCTCTGGGCATCGCGCATCCCAATGCCCACCGCGCCCTCACCGACACGCGCGTCACCGCGCTCCTGCTGCAGGCACTCATCACGCGCATCGCACCCGACGCACCATCACCGCCACCACTTCGTCTGGCCCGGGACTGACCGATCGGGCCGATCGAGCCTTTTCCCTCGCTTCACCACCGGACATACCGATATCACCTACTCAGCAACGGACGGACAGAACCGCTGCTGCCTCGCGAAACCGTCCCGGACGTCATCGCCGTCAACCACCGACGAACGAGGCATCCATGTCCACGCGACCCTCCGCCCCCGAGCCCCCCACCACGCATAGTTCCCGTTCGGGCACGAACTCCGACAGCGACCTGCTGGCCGGCGAACTGCTTCAGCAGGTGTCCTCCCAACTGCACCGATTCCACCGGACTGTCGATCTCGTGGCCACCCGACCGAACCCGTGTGGGCCAGCGACTCCGGCGCTCATCGTCGTCCACGACGAACTCAGCGCTTCCCTCTCCACACCGCGAATCGAGTGCCGTCCGCTCGTCGAACCCGACCCGATCGAGTCACTCATCGGCGTGCGTGCCGATCCTTCATGGGTGATGGTCGGCGTGACCGCCGGCGCCGTGGCCCGACCCCAACGCGACGGTGCCGAAACATCACCATGCGGACTGGTCCACCTGCTGCATCGCAGCGGGGTCTCGATGACAACCATCGAACGCATCGGGTCCGAACCGATCCGACTCGGACCCGATGCAGCGATACGTGAAGGACGCATCCCCGATACCTGCCGCCGGATCTTCAGCCTCGACACTGCCGCCGCGCCGGCGGATATGACTGCATTCGTCCTTGACGCTTGGTTGAGCCTGGTTCTTCGTTCTGCGCTGATGCGGCCCGGACTCAGGTGGCCCGAGATCGAGCAGCTCAGCCTCGTCCACCACCTCGCCGGCCTTCCGGTCCCACACGCCACCACAACTCCGGCAGCACTCGCCGATCTCACGCGAGCGGCGGCTGGCACGCTCGACTGGAATCGCTATCGAACCGCATGTGTCGCACTCGGTGGGTGCCCGGTGAGCGATCTGCAACCCGATGCCATCGAGTGGATGGACGCCGGCATGTTCGCCCGGTGGAGTTCCGCATCCCTGCCGGGCACAGCCGAACTGCTCGATCTGCTCGAACCCGTGCTCGATCCCACAGCCTTCGATCGGCTCTGGGCCACCATCTCGCTTTGCCATCCGGACCGCACCCCTGAGCTCCGAGCGGACCGGTAGCGTTCTCTCGTGCCCGAGCCGACCCCCACGCCCGACACACCGGTCTCGCGTCGACGGTTCCTGGTGCTCGGTGGCGCCGGCATCGCTGCGGTCACAGCGCTTGCGGCCGGATGCGGCGGAAGTGGATCATCAGCGATCAAGGTGCGCGAACCAGATCGGATGATCCCGCCCCGACTTGCAGGATCCGCCGAACCTCCTCCGAGCGACACACTTTTCGACACGGTGGTCCATGGCGGCCGGGTGATCGACCCGGACAGCGGATTCGATTCGATCGCTGATGTCGGAATCCTCGGCGGAAGCATCGCCCTCATCAGCACTGACGCCCTCAAGGGGAAGACCACGGTGGACGCCACCGGGCTCGTCGTCGCACCCGGGTTCATCGATGTGCTGTCCTACGAGCCGAACTCATACGGCGTCTGGTACAAGCTCGGCGACGGCGTCACCACCAACCTCGGAATGCATGGCATCAAGACGCCAGTCGATGCCTCCGGCTTCTTCTCGGCCTACACCGGCTCAGCCACCCCGCCGATCCATTTCGGCGGCGCATTCTCCGACCAGTGGTACCGGGACTCGATCGGGGTGCGCTCCAACGCCAGCGCTGCGCAACGCTCGAAGCTCGAAGAGAGCCTGGATCGGAGCTTCGATGCCGGCTGGATCGGCGTCGCCGTCGATCCCGAATACGCCACGACCATCGATACCGCTGAGTGGCTCGGACTCGCCCGTGTCGCCCAGCGCAACGGGATGCCTTTGTTCACCCATATCCGCTACTCGTCGCCAGAACCGGCCGGGAAGTCCTCGCTCGACGCGCTCGATGAAGCCCTGCGAGTCGCCCGTGAGAGCGGGGTCTCCCTCCACATCGACCACATCCCCTCGATGGCCACCCATGTCATGCCCGAGGCGATTTCCCGCATCGAGGCCGCTCGCTCCGAGGGACTCGATGTCACGGGTTGCTTCTACCCATACACGTTCTGGGGCACCTACCTCGGCTCCGCTCGCTTCGCCGGGGACTGGCAATCGCGGTTCCGCATCACGTACAACGATTTGCAGCTCGCCGGATCGAACGAACGGCTCACCGAGGCGAGTTTCAAGAAGTATCAGGCCCAGAACAAGCTCGTTGTGGCCTATGCCATCCCGCAGGAAGACGTGCTCGCTGCTGCGAAGGCCCCCTGGACCCTCATCGGATCCGATGCCATCCCGGAGTCCTCGAACAACAACCATCCGCGTGGTGCCGGTTGTTTCTCCCGGTTGCTCGGACCCTACGTCCGCGACCTCGGGGCGCTCACGCTCACCGAGGCGCTGGCCAAATGCACCGTGCTGCCAGCGAAGCGCCTCGAAGCCCGGGTTCCGATGCTCACCCGCAAGGGTCGGCTCCAGATGGGGGCGGACGCCGACATCACGGTGTTCGACCCCAACACCATCGCCGATCGCTCAACGGTCGAGCGTCCGGCGGTGTTCTCCGAGGGCATCGAACATGTCTTCGTCATGGGTCAACACGCCCTCACCCCGGCCGGGGTGCAGAAGAACGTGCTCGCGGGTCGACCGATCATTGGCCAACCAGCCTGAGACGAACCTGACAACAGTTGTACCGGAACAGCACACAGCCCCTGCCCTAGCCTTCAAAGCGTGAATTCTTCAGATTCCTTCTCCGCTCTCGATGCCACCGCGCAGGCAGCGCTCGTCCGCAGCGGTCAGGCCTCGCCGCTCGAGCTCGTCGATGCGGCAATCGCCCGCATCGAGGCGATGAACCCGCAACTCAATGCCGTCATCCACGAACGGTTCGAACAAGCCCGCGCCGAAGCCGTCGGCCCTCTCCCCGAAGGTCCGTTCCGTGGTGTGCCGTTCGTGCTCAAGGACCTGCACGCGTTCAGCGCCGGCGACCCGCACAACGCCGGAGCAGCATTCCTCAAGGATGCGGGCTGGACAGCACCCGAGGATGATCATCTCGTCGCCCGACTGCGCTCGGCCGGTGTGGTGTTCGTGGGCCGCACCAACACGCCCGAATTCGGAACCACCATCACCACCGAGCCCACCGCACACGGGGTGACTCGCAATCCTTGGAACCTCGACCATTCCGCCGGCGGCTCATCCGGCGGCTCCGCTGCGGCAGTGGCCTCACGTATGGTGCCGGCCGCTCACGCCAGCGACGGCGGAGGTTCCATCCGGATCCCCGCCAGCGAATGCGGACTGGTCGGCCTCAAGCCCACGCGGGCCCGGGTGCCGCTCGGTCCCGAGATCGGCGACTCCTGGGGCGGCGCCACAGTGCACGGAGTGGTCACCCGCACGGTGCGCGACACCGCCGCACTGCTCGATGTCCTCAGCGGCCCGGTGCCCGGTGACCCGTATCCGGCACCACCACTCGCCGGCCCACTACTCGCCGAAGTGGGTCGCGATCCCGGACGACTCCGGATCGGTGTGCTCGATCATCCACTGCTGCCCGGGGTCACCGCCGACCCCGATACTGCTGCGGCCGCGCGCCATGCCGCTGAGTTGCTCACACAACTCGGGCATATGGTCACCGAGGACCACCCTGCGGCCATGACCGAAAACGCGTTCAGTGCCACCTTTTCCACCGTTGTGGCTGCCGCCGTGGCACTCGACCTCGCGGTTTGGGGCGAGAAACTCGGTCGGGAGATCGGCCCCGACGACATCGAGGAACGCAACTGGATGTTCGCCTCGATCGGTCGGGCCATCTCCGCCCCCGAGTACCTCCGGGCAATCCATTGGCAGCAGGCTTGGGCCCGACGGATGGTCGACTGGTGGCGCAACACACCCGCCGATGATGGCTTCGACATCCTCGTCACCCCGGTGCTCAACGGGCCGCCACCGAAGCTGGGATGGCTGAGCGACCCCGTCGAGGGGCTCCAACGAGTCACCGACATGATGCAGTTCACTGCCCAGTTCAACGTGACCGGCCAACCGGCGATCTCCCTGCCGCTGTGGTGGACCGAATCCGGCTTGCCAGTGGGTGTGCAACTCGTGGCCCCGTTCGGGCGGGAGGATCTGCTGGTTCGCCTTGCGTCCGAACTCGAGGCGGCCAGCCCGTGGGCCGACCGTCCTCCCGCCGTGCACGCCTGACCAGCGACGAACCCCAGCACCAGCACCAAGAACGCGAAGCGACCCGGCGCCGAAGCGCCGGGTCGCAGTCATCCATGGGGTTGGAGAACTAGATCGCGGTTGAGAGGTCCTCTTCGACACCGGTGGCGTCACCGGGGCTGAGGAAGCGCCATACGAGGCCGGCGATTGCCGCACCCACGATGGGGGCCAGCCAGAACAGCCACAGCTGCGGGATGTAATCGCCGCCGGCGAACAGGGCCTGGCTGGTGGAGCGGGCCGGGTTCACCGAGGTGTTGGTGACCGGGATGCTGATGAGGTGGATGAGCACCAGTGCGAAACCGATGGCCATAGGAGCGGCAGCGCCGACCGCCTTCTTGGCCGTGGTGCCGAGGATGACGAACAGGAAGCCTGCGGTCATGACGACCTCGGTGATGAGCGCGGCAGCCATCGAGAACCCGCCGGGCGAGAGCTTGCCGTAGCCATTGGCGGCGAACGCACCGGCCTGGGTGTTATCGATGGAGTAGCCACCCTTCTGGCCCTTGGCGATCACGAGGATCACTGCTGCGGCGGCAATGGCGCCGATGACCTGCACCACGACGTAGGGAACCACGTCCTTGGAAGGGAATCGCTTACCGATCCACAGTCCAACGGTGACCGCAGGGTTGAAGTGTCCGCCAGAGATGTGGCCCACGGCATAGGCCATGGTGAGCACAGTGAGACCGAAGGCCAGCGAGACTCCCAGGAGTCCGATGCCGATGAATGGCTTGCCGGCGTCGAAGCCGAACACTGCGGCGAGCACTGCTGAGCCGCAACCGCCGAGCACCAACCAGAAGGTGCCCACCGCCTCGACGATGAGTTTCTTGCTGAGGTCCATCGATGATTCTCCGTTCGTGGTGTGTGTTCGAAATTCAGGTGTTCGAAATTCAGGTGTTCAATTGTCCGAGGCAGAATCTGACTGCCATATGACGGACGTCACCAGCGTAGGTTGCCAGTCTGTCTGCATAGTGGATGCCGTCCATCAGATTTGGCGAGGTGCCCCGGCGTTCATGGCAACCTGAAGGGGTGACACTTGAACTCCCCCCCGCCACGGACCTTCGCACCCTGCTCACCCTCGACGCCATGAGCCCCGACGTATTTCTCGCCCCGAGCGGATTCACCGGCTGGGGGCGCCTCTATGGCGGCCAGGTGATCGCCCAGGCGCTCATGGCCGCCGCTCGAACAGTCGATCCGACCCAGCACCCGCATTCCCTGCACGCCTACTACGTGCGCCAAGGGGAGGAGCCGGCACCAGTGGTCTACGAGGTACAACGCATTCGCGATGGTCGATCCTTCTCGACCCGGCAGGTCGTGGCCTCGCAGGCCAACGGCGCCATTCTCAACCTCATTGCGAGCTTCCATGCGCCGGAACCATCCGAAGAACGAGACTCGAGCACCCTGCCCGCCGACGCCCCCCGACCCGAGCACCTCTCCGACGATGAGGGTCCGCTGTTCTTCCAGAGCCGGGCCGTACGCGATAAGTTCGACATGGCCACGCTGGCATGGATGCGCACGCTCGAGAACTCCGGCGACGATTTCGGCGACGACCCAGTTTTCAACGCGTGCGCGCTCGCCTACCTCTCCGATGAACACCTCTTGGGCGCCGCGCTCACCGGTCACAGCCTGCTCGGCGATTGGGACCAGTTGATGACTGCCAGTCTTGATCATGCCCTGTGGTTCCACCGACCGGTGCGAGTGCGTGACTGGCACTGTTTCGTGCTCGAGGGCCAGGGCATGGCCGACGCCCGGGGCCTCTCGATCGCCAAGATCTTCGACCGCTCCGGACTGCATGTGGCCACCGCCACGCAAGAGGCGTTGGTGCGTCTGCGGCGATGATTCACCTGCTGTCCATCGAAATTCGACTGCATCACCTCCGATGATGTGAGAAGGTCACAACCTCCCGCACGGGCATTCGGCAGCGCCGAACCCCGGCTCGTACTCTCCCGTGTTACACACCACCGCACATCGCGACACACCAAGACTCACCAAAATGACTGACACCCGAATGAATCAGACCCAACGCCCGATCGAGGTACGAAGCGCCGATCACCCCGATGCCGTGCCAGCACCAGCAACCGGGCTGGGCACCGAGCGTCCCGAAGCACTGCCCCCCACCGGCGGGCCCGTCGAACTGGAACGCACCTTTGCGTTCATTGACATCTGCGGATTCACCGCACTCACGGAGCGTCACGGTCCCCGCCGGGCAATCCGCGCCCTCGAGGTGTTCCGAAGCGCAGTCAAGGAGGTCGCCGGACGTCGCGGCGCCCGTGTGGCCAAATGGCTCGGCGACGGGGTGCTGTTGGTCGGCGTGGAGCCCGGCCCCATCGTGGCCACCGTTGCCGAACTCACCGGTCGATTCGAATCGTTCGCCATTGATCTCCGAGCCGGCGTCGCCAGCGGCGTGGCCCTGCTGTTCGACGGGGACGACTACATCGGCCGCCCCGTCAATCTCGCCGCCCGCCTCTGCGATGAAGCCGGACCAGGTGAACTTCTGGCCCACCCATCCTCGCTCGATGGCGTGCCGGAATGGGTCGATATCGGTGCACCCCGGGTGGTCGGCATCCGTGGCGTGGGCGATATCGACGGGGTCTGTGCCCTGCGTGTCGCCCCCGATGTGCAGTTTCCCCCGGAACCCAATCGGGAAACAGAGCTCTGAGTTCCCGGATCCCTCAGTTCGAGCGCTTCGAACCGCCGTCGGGACTTTTCTACCCCGCTCCGCCCACCCCAGATCAGTCACTTCGGTAAAGCGAAACCCAACTGTGGCTCGAGCAGCCGAGAATCGCTCGGAGTTTCCGTAGGTTCCCGCTATGAAACTCACCCGGCGGCGCGCCACCTCAATGTGTCTGTTGCTCATCGCAACGATCCTGCTCGGATTCATCTCCATCGAGCCCGCAGCAGCAGGACCCTCAACCGGCGGATCCGCACCGCGTCCCTCCCCCGCTGGCAGGGTCGGGGGCCTCACTCCAATCGCTGACCTGCGACCCGAGATGGATCCCCATGCCATTGATCAGGTTCGAGATCACGGTCAGACAAAGGTGATTGTGCACCTTCGGGCATCCGTTTTCGGCGACGATCCCACCCGTGCCGCTGCCAGTGACGCTGCCGCCACTGCATTGCTGCGCACCCTCCCCGAGGGGAGCTACGAGGACTTCACGAGCCCCGAAACCGTCCCGGTGATCACCATCACCGTCGGTGCCCGGGCCCTTGACGCTCTTTCATCATCATCGTTGGTGGCTTCCGTGGAGTCAGACAGCGTCCTGCAGCCGACGTCGCTCAACTCTTCGACTTTGCTGGGCGTGCAGCGGGCGGTCGCCCATGGTTGGAGCGGCGCCGGCCAGACCATCGCCGTGGTCGATACCGGGGTGGAGAGTTCGCATTCACTCCTGATGGACGGGTCAACCCCGAAGACGATCGCAGAGGCATGCTTCTCCTCGAACTCGACGACACTCAGCTCCAGCTGCGCATGGGGAACACCCATGTCAGCGAATTCCGCTCCGGTGCACGGTTCGGGCCAACCCTGCGACCTCGCCCTCTCAATCTCCTGCGGTCACGGAACGGCAGTTGCAGGAGTGGCACTCGGCGGCGTCGGTGGTCGGGGCGGTGTCCCGGGTTCAGGGGTCTCCGCCGTGGCACTGAATGTCACGGCCGTAAATCCCACCGCACCCGGATTCCTCACTGTCTACCCCACCGGCAGTCCGCGACCCACGGCCTCGAACCTGAACTTCGTGAGCGCAGAGGTGGTTCCGAACATGGTGATCAGTCCGGTCGACTCACTCGGGCGGGTGCAGTTGTTCAATTTCGCAGCACGTACCGACATCGTTGTCGATGTCCTCGGGTGGTTCCCTCCCACACCAACCTTCACCGCGCTTCGGGCCGCCCGGCTGCTCGACACCAGGGGAGGTCCAACAGCCGATGGACTCTGGAGCGGCGGTGGCCCCATCTCGGAAGGAGCCACCCTTGACGTCCGCGTGACCGGTCGGGCGGGCGTACCCAGCAGTGGTGTGGCTGCAGTGTTGGTGAATCTGACTGTCGCGCAGCCCTCCATCAGCGGGTTCCTCACGGCGTATCCGGCTGCGACACCCCGGCCCGGAACATCGAGCATCAACTTCGCAGCTGGCCAGACGCTGGCCAACCTGACGATCGTGCCTGTTGGTGCTGACGGTCGCATTTCGATCTACAACCTGCAGGGATGGACGCCGGTGATCATCGATGTACTCGGCTGGTTCGGCGGAGTACCCGGTTGACTGACGGCCACGACAAGATTTTGCCCAGAGTTGGCATTTTTGCGTGTCGCCGCTGCCCCCCATGAGGGGTACGGTTGGTGTATGCGCAGATTGAACTCTCGTCATTTCGTGCCCGTGTTCCTCGTCATCGCCGTTCTCGCAGGCACTCTTGCGTTGCCGGTGCTGCAGGGGCAGGTCAGCAATGGCTCCGTCGGCGACTCGGCCGCTGCGGCCGTCGGTTCCAGCGTCGGATACACGCCTGCGGTGTCCGCCTCCAGCCCAGCCGCCCCGGTGTTCGATCCGGCGTTGGATGAGCAACTGTCCACCTCTGAGATGACCAAGGTGATCGTCCGTCTCAACACCGAGTTCACCGGCAGCGATGCCCAGCGCACGGCCGCAGCCACCGCTGCGGTCAACGAACTGCTCGCCACCCTGCCCGGGGGCAGCTACAGCGATGTTGACGAGAGCGGAATTCTTCCCGTCGCCACATTCCGGGCATCACGAGCCGCAGTCGATGTGCTGCGCACCTCACCACTCGTACGGGCCGTGGGCGCCGACGAGCCGCTTGAAGTTGCGAGCGAGCATGCCGGGTTCCGTGATGGCGCAGCCACCAGTAACGCCAGCGGTTTCAAGGGTGATGGCACCACCGTGGCCGTCATCGATTCCGGTATCAACTCCAGTCATCCCTACCTCATGAACGGCACCACCAAGAAGGTCATCGCCGAGGGCTGCTTCACCACCGCCGTCCCGAGCCAACTCTTCCAGTCACCGTGCCCGGGCGGCTCGCCGATGTCGATCACCAGTCCTTCTGTCACGGGCTCCGGTGCAGCCTGCACCTACGTCGACGCGAACTTCGGCTGTGATCACGGAACCCATGTCGCCGGTGTTGTCGCCGGTCAACCTGGCACACCGGGTTTCGGTGAGCTCTCCGGAGTCGCTCCGAACACCAAGCTCATCGCTCTTCAGGTCTTCGGGTACAAATCCGACTACAAGATGGTGTACTCGCAGAGTTCCGACACGCTCAACGCTCTGAAGTGGCTCTACAACCGACGGGCCGACTTCCCCGATCTCAGCGCCGTCAACATCAGCATCGCCACACAGAAGACGTTCCCGAGCAGTTGCGACACAGACACGGCCGGTCAGCAACCCGCCGCCGGTCAGCAAGCGATGTTCCTCGCCGTCCAGGCGCTGCGCGATGTGGGTATCGTCACGATCGCTTCTGCGGGCAACTACGGAATTAACGACGGCATCACATCGCCTGGCTGCCTGAGCAACGTTGTCGGCGTGGGTGCGATCGATGATGCCACCGGTGCCCGAGCCCCATTCTCCAACATCAGTAATTCGGTGTCCCTCTTCGCTCCCGGCGCCGGGATCCTGTCGGCGTATCCGAACTTCCCGTCCACGCCGAAGATGGAATCCGGCACTTCGCAAGCTGCACCAGCGGTCGCCGGAGCGTGGGCCCTGCTGCGCCAGAAGTATCCAAAGACTGACGCCACTCCGAAAAGCGTCACTGACATCCTCGCCATGCTCAAGGCCTCCGGGACCGAGATCTCCACCACAGTCACCCTCGCTACCGGCCCCGTCACCTACAAAGCTCCTTCTATCAACGTCAATCGAGCCCTGAGCATTCCCTCGCCGACGAGTATCGCTATTGGTTCCAATTTCAGTTGTGCACGTAATGAGGACACCACCGTCTCCTGCTCGGGCGCCAATGCGGCCGGCCAGCTCGGGGTGAGCGCAACCGTCACCAGCAGCCTCACGAAACCGAAAGCGATCCCCGGACTCACCGGGGTGACAAGCGTCGCGGCAGGCGATACCTTCGTCTGCGCTCAGATTTCGTCGGCGGTCAGCTGCTGGGGTTCGAACACCTCTGGACAGCTGGGAACCGGGAAGACGGCAACCACCGCCTCGACCGGCCCGACCAAGGTGAAGGCGAGCGCGACGGCCGACCTGACCGGTGTCTCGTCGATCTCGGCCCGCGCGAAGTCGGCCTGCGCAGTTATCAGCGCAGGTGCAACGGGAACTGTGAGGTGCTGGGGTGACAATGCCAGCGGCCAGCTCGGCGATGGCACCGCTCTCGCACGTTCCTACCCAGTGCCGGTCAAGGCAACAGCCACCGCGAACCTCACCGGCGTCAAGTCGGTGTCTATGGGCACGACATCAGCCTGCGTTGTTCTCAACTCAGGAGCCGTCAGCTGTTGGGGAGCCAATGCCGATGGTGCTCTCGGCAACAACTCCGTCAACGCAAGTAAGTATCCCGTTCCCGTGAGTGGAATCAACGGAACCACTGTGAAAGCCACCGCCGTTTCCGTCGGCAACGGATTCGCCTGCGCCTTGCTGACTACGGCGACTGTGATGTGTTGGGGTCGCAACACCAATGGGCAGCTCGGCAACAACAAGAACACAAGAAGCTTGGTCCCGGTCGCTGTCGTGACGAACACTGCAGCAGCGACCTCGAGCACCGCTATCTCCACCACAACGTTCACCGGGGTTGTGGCCATAAGTTCAGGCACCGACCACACCTGTGCTCTCGCCACGGTGAGCGGAGTAACCAAACTCTTCTGCTGGGGCCTCAATACCAGCCGCCAGCTCGGCGTCGGAACGTCTGATCGGTATTTCGCTGCCGCTGCGTTCAGCGCCACGACCAGCGCCAAGAGCGACGGTGCCACCTCGGTAGCGGTCGGACCGGCCAACACCGCCGTCGTCATGAGGGATGTTTCGGCGGTCATCGGGGTGAACACTGCGGGTCAACTGGGGCTGGGAGACACCGTTAACCGGACTGACATGACCTGGTCATTGACCTTCTGAGCTGACCTTCATCGGCCGGTTCTGGTGCCGCGCGCGAGCGCGTTTCACCAGGACCGAAGCAAACTCCTCGATGCGGGATTTTGCAGAAATTTGACGTCACGCTCTCTTGCGAATTCCCCTCTCGGGGGTACCGTTCAGTATGCGTCAATTGAAGAGTGGTCAGTCTCTCGCAGTGCTGTCGATTGTCCTCCTGATCGCTAGCGGGGCCGCAGCCCTGCCACTCGCTCAGCCGCACAGCGGTTCTGCCGACCGAGTCTCCGCTGCTGACTCCACGGGCACAGCCGCAAGCGCTGCGGGCACCAACATCGGCGCATCGAAATCCATCACGCTCACGTTCGATCCGGCGCTGGATGAGCAACTCTCCACCGCGGAGATGACAACGGTGATCGTGCGTCTCAACACCGAGTTCACCGGAAACGACGCCGAGCGCACAGCCGCGGCCTCCGCTGCGGTTGCCCGTCTGCTCTCCACTCTGCCCGAGGGCAGCTACAGCGATATCGGAGAGAGCGGTGTGCTCCCCGTGGCCACCTTCCGAGCGTCACGAGCAGCCGTCGACGTGCTGCGGTCTTCGCCACTGGTGCGGGCTGTTGGCGCCGATGAACCGCTCGAACTCGCCAGCGAGAATGCCCAGTTCCGTGACGGCGCTGCCAAAAGCAACGCCAGCGGCTCCAAGGGTGGCGGCACCACGGTGGCCGTGATCGATTCCGGCGTCGACTCCACTCATCCCTACCTCATGAATGGCACCACCAAGAAGGTCATCGCCGAGGGCTGCTTCACCTCAGCCGTCCCGAGTCAGCAATTCCAGTCGCCCTGCCCAGGTGGCTCGCCGATGTCGATCACCAGTCCCTCCGTTGCGGGCTCCGCCGGACCATGCCCCTATGGCGCGAGCCCGTTCAATGACACGAGCGGCGGCTGTGCCCACGGAACCCATGTCGCCGGCATCATCGCCGGTCAGCCCGGCACACCGGGTTTTGGTGAGCTCTCCGGAGTCGCCCCGAACACCAAACTCATTGCTGTCCAGGTCTTCGGCTACAAGTCCGATCTCCGGATTGTGACTTCGCTCTCGTCAGATGTCCTGAACGCTCTGAAGTGGCTCTACAACCGACGGGCCGATTTCCCCGACCTCAGCGCGGTCAACATCAGCATCGCCTCGCCGACAAAGAAGTTCGCGGCGAGCTGCGATACGGACGACGCCGCTCAGCAAGCGATGTTCGCCGCAGTGCAGGCGCTGCGCGATGTGGGTATCGCCACGATCACCGCAGCGGGTAACTCCGGCTGGAACGACGGCATCTCCTCACCTGCATGCCTGAGCAACACGATCGGCGTGGGCGCGATCGATGACGCCACCGGCGCTCGAGCGTCATTCTCCAACATCAGCAACCTCATCGCCCTCTTTGCTCCCGGAGCCAGCATCCAGTCGGCGTATCCGAACTTCCCGGGCACACCGAAGATGGAATCCGGAACCTCGCAGGCAACACCAGCCGTCGCCGGGGCATGGGCACTCATGCGCCAGAGATTTCCCCGCACGGCGGCCACACCGAAAAGCGTCACGGACATCCTCAACATGCTCCGCACCACCGGGACCACCGTCTCCACCACGGTCACGATCCCCAGTACAACCATCCCGGTCGGGCCCGCATCCACCGTCACGTACACAGCCCCCACGGTCAACATCAATCGTGCACTGGGCATACCGTCTCCACTCCGTGTGGCCATCGGGGGCGATTTCAGTTGCGCTCGAGATAGCGACAACACGGTGACCTGCTCGGGCGCCAACGCATCAGGTCAACTCGGGGTCAGCCCATCCACTGTTGCGAGCGTCTCCACACCGCGTCGGATCACCGCAATGACCGGAGTCGGCGACATCGTGGCCGGTGACGCCTTCGCGTGCGCCAAGATCGCATCCTCGGTGAAGTGCTGGGGTTCCAATGTCGCGGGTCAGTTGGGAATCGGAACCACATCAGCAAATCCGTCCTCCGGCCCGACCATGGTCAAAGCCAGTGCGACAGCGAATCTGACGGGGGTCGATTCAGTGTCGGCACAAGGAGCGTCGGCCTGCGCCGTGATCGGCAGAGGAGCCGAGAGCACCGTGACCTGCTGGGGAGCCAACCAGTACGGCCAACTCGGCGACGGCACGACCACGAAACGCTCCTACCCCACAACGGTGAAGGCCAACCCCACCGCGCCCCTCACGGGCGTCAGGTCGGTGGAGGTCGGTCAATTCTCAACCTGCGTGGTGATGAACTCAGGCGCCGTCAATTGCTGGGGAAATAATTCCAACGGCGAACTGGGCACGAACACCACCACCGCAAGTACCTACCCCGTGGCGGTGACTGGCATCGACGGACGTGCGGTCAAGGCCAAATCGGTCTCGGTGGGGGCTGGTTTCGCCTGTGCGGTCCTCACCACAGGATCGGTGAAGTGCTGGGGCCGCAATCCATCCGGGCAGCTCGGGAACAACACGACCACGTCTTCGCTGACCCCGGTCGACGTGGTGACGACCTCGGCGCCAGCGAACTCAAGTGCCACTACCACCCCTTCCGTGCTCACTGGCGTCGTCAGCATCAGTGCCGGCTGGAACCATTCCTGCGCAATCGCGATCGTGGGCGGCATCTCCAAAGTGTTCTGCTGGGGAGCGAACTCCAGTCGCCAACTGGGGGTTGGGACGAACGCCAGATGGTTCGCCGCCGCTGTGTTCGGAACGAAGACTGATCTAGCGATCTCGGTATCAACAGGTCCGGCCAGCACCGCTGTCGTGGTGACGAACGCAACCGCAGTGATCGGAGTCAACACCACCGGGGAGTTGGGGCTGGGCGACCTGGTTGATCGAACCACAATGAGTTGGTCACTGCGGTTCTGACCCACTGCGAGCCGAGCGATCCGCCACAGCGGTGGCGGATCGTTCGGCCCCAGCGATTCTTCACTTATCGATCCACACTTCGGTGAGTCGGAACACTCCCCCGCCGAACGGCCGGGATTCCGCACCTCCCGGCAGGGTGATGCTGCCGATATTGCGAATCGTCGTGCCTGCTCCGATCGCCCACTGCGAATGGGAGAGCCAGATATAGGGCACCAGTTCGGTCTGGCGTCGCTGCAGTTCGGCGTAGGCCTCCTTGCGCACATTCACATCCGCCGAGGCACGAGCCCGGTCGAGCGCTGCGTCGATCTGCGGATCCTTCAGACGGGCGGCGTTGAGAGCCAGCAGACCCGACGCGTTGCGGCCGGTCCACCAGACGTAGTTCACATCGGGGTCATCGCCACCGAACTGACGCCAGAGAGCGATCCCGAGTTTGCCGGTGACCGCGTCGGCTACGAATTTGCTCTGCTCCACCGACTGCTGCTGGACAGTGATCCCGCATCGATTCCATTGCTCGGCGAGCAGGGAGGTGATGGCCAGGTAGGTGGGCACCGGATTCGTGGTGAGGGTGACCGTCACATCGCCCCCGGTCTGGGCCTTCACCTCATTGATGAGGGCGGTACCGGCGGTGACATCGTTGCGGGGGAACTTCGTGTCGACGTAATACGGCGAGTCCTTGGCGAACTGGCTGTCGGCAACATAGTCGGCTGGAGTCTCACTGGCGGCGAGCACCGGGTCGATGTCTGTGCACAGCGCCAACGCTCGACGCACCCGTACGTCATCGAGCGGGGCTTTGGACGTATTGATCAGCAGGAGCGCCTCCTCCGACTCTCCCCGGTCGTAGACGATCTGGGCATTGCCCGACGCAGACTCGGAACGCAAGCGGTTGATGGAACCCCATTCCGAGACCACCGTCATGTTGAGATCGCCGCTGAGCAGCGCGCTCACCCGGGTCTGGGGATCGACCACCGGACGGAACTCGATCGAATCGAGATACGGGAGCTTCGTTCCCTTTGCGTCGGTGCGCCAGTAGTTCGGGTTCCGGGTGCCACTCCAGTGGTTGTCGGGGACCCATTCCTTCTGCATGAACGGGCCGGTGCCGATCGGTTGGTTCGAGGACGCTGGCTTGGGTGCATCGAGTTGGGCAGGAGCGGCGATGAATCCGATCTGACCAGAAAGCGTGGACGGGAGCGATGCCCAAGGGTCGGCGGCGACGAGTACAACGGTCATCGGATCCGCTGGGTCGACCTCGACCGAGGTGAGATTGGCAAGGGCTGCGCCGGTGAGAGCATCAGCCCGTACTGCGTTGAGGTCCTTCGCCACTGCAGCTCCGTCAAGAGCCTGTCCGTTGGTGAAGGTGATCCCGGGACGCATGGTGATCCGCCATGTGCGGAAATCGGCACTCGGCGTGAACGATTGAGCCAGATACGGCTGAACGTTGCCTTCGGCATCGAATGCCGCCAACGAGTCGAAGATCGCATTCGCAACCATGTAGCCCGAAGCTGCCCATCGATTCGCCGTGGGATTGAACCCATCGGATTCGGCTTCGAGCCCGAAGGTCACCGACCCACCAGATACCGGAGCGCCCGATGCGGCCACTGTGATGTCAGTGGTGGTCCCTTCCTTCACGGAAGCTTCGGGGCTGGAGCTGCCGCATGCGGCGACACCGAGTCCGAGTGTTGCGACGAGTGCCGCTGCAACCACGCGCCCTCGTGCTGATCTTCTGGAAACCATCGCCGTCTTCTCCTTGGTCGTTGATCCTGAAGCGTGAGATCTGAACTGGCCAGCCGCGCTGCTTCAGATGGGGCGAATAGTAGAAGAATTCGGCTACCAGATGTCGTGAAGTTCGTCCTGCGGCCACCTGGGGAGCTCGCAGGAAGATCGACGCAGCGAGTCCTGCAGGCCAGGAGTGGACGCACTTGGTGGTGGGTCTGTCCGCACAGCTATGATTCGACGGCTGCCACGGCTCGCCGAGCGGCTTCAGCGTGATACCGGCCCCCATCGTCTAGCGGCCTAGGACACCGCCCTCTCACGGCGGCAGCACGGGTTCAAATCCCGTTGGGGGTACCACGCAGCGACCCGAAGGGAGCAGATGAGCGACTGGTCATCAGCCTGCGATCATCGCCCCCATCCCATGCATGCCGCTGCCGCATCCGAACCTGTGCTCCAAGCACACGCCAGACTCCGGGGCCTTGATGGCTTGCGGGGCCTTGCCGTCATCGCCGTGGTCATGTTCCACCTCTGGCCGGCGGTGCTCCCCGGTGGATTCATCGGCGTTTCGGTGTTCTTCACCCTCTCCGGATTCCTCATCACCCGCGGACTGCTCAACGAGATCGACCAGACCGGTGGAGTAGGACTTCGCGCCTTCTGGGGTCGTCGGATCCGTCGACTCTGGCCGGCCTCAGCGGCCTGCCTCGCACTCATCGTCGCGGTCTGGCTCACATTTGCTTGGATGAACCGATCCATCTCCCTCGATGTGTTCGCGTCGTTCCTCCAGGTCTCGAACTGGAGGTTCCTGGCGACGGGCAAGGCCTATGGGCTGGCCGACGCTTCCCCCGTCGCACATTTCTGGTCGCTGGCGATCGAGGAACAGTTGTATCTAGTCGTACCGGTGGTCGTGCTGCTCGCCCGGCGACACACGCTCCACCTACTCGTAGCGTTCGCGGCGCTCATCATGGTCTCGGTCGTGGACACGCTGATCAACGCCGGGGACGCGTCGGTGGTCTATTACTCAACGATCACCCGTGCTGCGGAACTCGCCGCCGGGTGCTTGCTCGCGGTGCTCGTGCGCAGGCTCCCCTTGGTTGTCAAGCATCGGGTGGCCAGAGCAACGATCGGGCTCGCCGGGGGCCTCTCGATCGCTTCTCTCGTCGTACTGATGGCAAGAACATCACTCGGTACCGACGCCTATTACCGCGGTGGGCTCACCGCACTCGCCGTGCTGTCCGTCATTGCCATCATCGGCGCAATCTGGTCGCCCGCACTTTCGCGAATGCTCTCGATCCGCGTGCTGGTGTGGTTCGGAGCGGTGTCCTACGGGATCTACCTCATCCATTGGCCGGTTCTCATCGCTCTCGACCACACCTCAGTCCCCGCAGTGCTCCGACCGTGGCTCACCCTTGCCATCACGCTGATCGTGGCACCCCTCTCCCTGCGACTACTCGAAGATCCGATCCGACTCCGACGAATCTCGCTCCGGCGTTTCGCTCCATTCGCTGGTGCTCTCACCGCAGTGATCGTTCTCGGAAGCGCCGTGGGACTTTCGATGCAGTCTCCTTCGACCATTGATTTCGCGGGCGCCATGAAGCAACTCGATCAGCGAGGTTCCGCGCCCGACACGACAGCTGAGCCCGAAACACCATCCGTTGCGGAAATCGGAACTCCGGAACATCCTGTTCGAGCGGCGATGTTCGGCGACTCCACTGCACTCATGCTCAGCATGGGTCTCGGATGGAACGAACTCCGGATCAAACCCACATTCGGAAACGCCGAACTCGGCTGCACCATCGGCCGTGGCGGCCAGCAGCGTGGCGATTCAGTGTCCGGGAACGACTCCACCCAGCCAGCTGTCAACTGGAAGAAGGAGTGCGACTGGACCACCCGATGGACCAACACCGTGGTCTTCGACGGTGGTCTTGATGCTGCGATCATCCTGACCGGCAACTGGGATATCGCCGGACGACGGATCCCGGAGCTGGGCAACCAGTGGCGAACGGTGGGCGATCCCATCTACGACGACTGGTTGCGCTCGGAGATGGAAGCCGTCGTCGACTCGCTGCATGCTGCGGGTGCATCCCATGTGCTCTGGCTGACCCTCCCGGCCAAAGCGGGGACGGCTCCCAACCCACGAGTCGATCGCTTCAATGAGCTCGTGGCTGGGGTCACGGCGCAACGTCCGTGGATGAGGCAACCCGACTACGCCGGATATCTCTCCTCGCTCGAACCCGGGCACGATCCTCGGGCCGACGGCATGCACGTCACGATGGGCACCACCGGCAGCGTGTGGGCCGACTGGCTCAACGCCATCGTCATCGAGACGGTGCCGGCAAGATGATCGCCGGCGGGTGTTGCGAGGGTGGGCTGGTCAGTTAGTCTCTCCGCTCTATGGAGACTGCCGATCGGTAGTCCGTCATTTCAGGGGAACCCATGGCACTCGAAGGAATCAACCTGCTCGACCTCGACCGCTTCCAGCGGCTTGAGCATTACGAGATGTTCGACCGGCTGCGCGCCGAAGCTCCGGTGAGCTGGCATGACTATCCGGGTGCCCAGGGCTTCTGGAACGTCGTGCAGCACAAGGATCTCGTCACCGTCAACCGCGACACCGGCCTGTACTCCTCCGAGACCGGTGGCATCTCGATCCTCACCCCGGACGAATTCCCCGGCGGGGCGGGCAGCGATCCTCGTGGCCTGATGATGCTGTACATGGACCCGCCGAAGCACACCCGCTATCGCCTGCTGGTCAACAAGGGCTTCACCCCCCGCATGATCGGTCTCATCGAGAAGTATCTCGAACACCGAGCCGTTCTCATCGTTGACAACATCATCGAGCGCGGCTCCTGCGACTTCGTCGTCGACATCGCCTCCGAGCTTCCGCTCCAGGCCATCGCCGAGATCATGGGTGTTCCGCAGGAGGACCGCATGATGCTGTTCGACTGGTCGAACCGCATGATCGGCCTCGACGATCCCGAGTTCGCCGACGAGGACGGAGCAACCGCATCGGCTGAACTGTTCATGTACGTCAATGAGCTGGCCAAGGCTCGTGGCACCGACCCGCGTGACGACATCGTCACCAAGCTCATCAATGCCGAGGTCGAAGGCGATCGACTCACCGAGTTCGAATTCGACATGTTCATGATGCTGCTCACCGTGGCCGGCAACGAGACCACCCGCAACACCACGTCATGGGGCATGTGGGCACTCATGCAGAACCTCGACCAGTACGCCGCCCTCACTGGTGACATCGACGGCAAACTCGATCACGCCATCGAAGAAGTCCTGCGCTGGGCGACGCCGGTGTACCACTTCCGTCGCACTGCCACGGCCGACACCGAGCTTCACGGTCAGGAGATCAAGAAGGACGACAAGGTCGTCATCTGGCACATCTCGGCCAACCGCGATGAGACCGTGTTCGAAGATCCCTACCGCTTCGACATCGACCGCTGGCCGAACGAGCACATCGCCTTCGGTGGCGGCGGGCAGCACTTCTGCCTCGGGGCGAACCTTGCCCGCATGGAACTCAAGCTCATCTTCCGCGAGATCCTCCAGCGCATCCCGGACATGCGTCTGGCCGGCGACGTCGAGATGCTCCGCTCGAACTTCATCGGTGGCGTCAAGCACATGCCGGTCACGTTCACCCCGGGCGCTCGTCGTAATCCCGCACCGCTCGACTGATCCGCATTCCGGCCAAGCCGACGCACGAAACGACGACAGGGCCATCGCTGCGGCGGTGGCCCTTTTCGCGTCACTCGGCAGCGATCTCGAAACCAACGATGAAGAAACCAGCGACAGTTCAGGGCGTTGATGCGCTCTCGGCGGCGTCAGCTGTTGCGTAGGACGTGAGCAACTTCTGCTCGTCGTCATGGTCGGGGAAACCGAAGAAAGCCAGCAGGGTTCCGAGCACCATCGCGGCGAAGCCAGCAATGAACGCGTTGTGCTGCCCGGCGACGAAAGATTCGCGTGCCGCATTCGTGATCTCAGGCGCGTACTGCGGGAACTGATTCGCCACCGCCTCAGCGCCGGCGAAGGACTTCGTGAGCGCAGTGACCACCTGATCAGAGACGCTGTTCGCCTCCGGCGATGCCGCGATTGAGGAACGGAACGACGCCGCGTACCCGGCGGTGAGAAGCGCACCAAGAATCGATTGCATGACCGCGCCGCCGAGATCGCGCTGGAGGTCCGCCGTTCCCGAGGCCATGCCGGCGCGCTTCACCGGGACAGAACTGGTGAGCGCCCGCGAAGCCGGCGTTCCGGCAAGGGCCACGCCCATCCCCAGGAACACATAGCCCCCGGCGATCACCGTGAACGAGGCCGACGCATTCCACAGGAACATCATGATGAGAAAGCCCACACCGCACAGGGCGTAGCCAGAGAGCAACGCCACTCTGGACCCGAAACGATCAACGATCGTTGCCGAGTGCGGGGCGAGCAGCACCATCGCTACTGCTGCGGGAAGAACGCTCAACCCAGCATGCCATGTGCTGTAGCCGAGGACATCCTGCAGATACTGCTGACCGACGTACATGGCGCCCATGAGCGCACCGAACACGAGCATCCCTGCGACAGCTGCCACCCAGAACGTGCGTCGGGCGGCGTAATGGAGGTCGTAGAGCGGTTCGCGCACCCGTCGCTGACGGATGACGAACGCCACGAGCGCGATCAGACCGATGGCGGCGAGGAGAAGTGTCTGGGTGAGCATCCCCGCCTCCGGTGCGAAGTTGATGCTCAGCACAATTGCCCCGACCATGACCACCGACAGGATGCCGCCGAGATTGTCGACCGGTTCGGTTCCCTCGTTGACATGTGCGGGGATGAGCCAGGCTGCGCCAACGATGGCCACTACTGCCAGTGGAACCGTGATGAGAAACACTGACCCCCACCAGAAATGACTCAGCACGGCACCTGCACTGAGCGGTCCGAGGGCTGCCGACGCTCCACCTACACCCGACCAGAGCGCAATCATTCGAGTACGGGCGGGGCCACTCCAGAGTGCGGCGATGAGCGACAACGTTGTGGGGAATGCCATACCGGCAGCGAGACCCCCGAAGAGGCGGGCGGCCGTGAGCACCTCGATCGACGGCGCCCACGCCGCCACCAATGACGCCGGGATCGCCAGCACCGTGCCGATCAGCAGCATGTTTCGGCGCCCGTAGCGGTCGCCAACGGCACCGAGCCACAGCACTGACGCCGCCAACCCCAACGAATAGCCCACGGCGACGAGGTTGATGCCGATTTGGCCGGCGTCGAAATGAAGGGCGATCTCCGGCAGTGCCACATTCGCAACCGAAAGATTGAGGTTGGCGACCGTGGCCACAAGAATCAATGCGGCGAGCACAAGGCCGCTGCGGGCCGGTCCTGTGGAGGACTCGTTCGGACGTGCGGTCGGCGTGGTCACGATGAAATCCCTGGGTTGGCGGACGGAAACGAACTCAACCCCAGTCTCCCACCGGCGGACTCCAGCGAGCGGCACCGCGACCCCGTAGTAACCTCTCCAACACGTATCTGAGGGGAGATCGTGAACATGTTCGATTTGAAGATCATTGGTGGCACCATCGTCGATGGCACCGGAACTGACCGGTTCATCGGCGACATCGGCATCCGTGACGGCCGCATCGTCGCTGTGCAGCGCGGGGGCGGACTGGTTGGCGAAGCCGCCGAGGTCATCGACGCCACCGGGCGCATCGTGGCGCCCGGGTTCGTCGACATCCACACCCATTACGACGGCCAGGTCACCTGGGACAGCCTCATCGAGCCCAGCAGCGCACACGGGGTCACCACCATCGTGAGTGGCAACTGCGGCGTTGGTTTCGCTCCGGTGCATAAAGGTGGCGAGGCTGAGCTCATCTCGCTCATGGAGGGTGTCGAGGACATCCCCGGCACCGCACTCACCGAGGGAATGACCTGGGGTTGGGAGAGCTTCCCCGGGTACCTCGACAAGCTCGACGAGCGCGAACTTGCGATCGACTACGGCGTGCAGATCGCCCACAGCGCGGTTCGCACCTATGTCATGGGCGATCGCGGCGCGCGCAACGAACCGGCGACTGCCGATGACATCGACCTCATGGCCAAGCATGTGCAAGAGGCCGTCGAAGCCGGCGCTCTCGGTTTCTCGACCTCTCGTACTCTTGGCCATCGGGCGATGAACGGCGAACCCGTGCCCGGCACCTTCGCTGCCGAGGACGAACTCTTTGGTATGGGCCGAGCCATGGCCCGCGGTGGTGCAGCCGTCTTCGAGCTCGCCCCGATGGGTGCCGCTGGTGAGGACATCATCGCCCCCAAGACCGAGGTCGAATGGATGCGGCGCCTCGCCGATGAGATCGACCGTCCTGTGTCGTTCGCTCTCATCCAGGTAGATGCGGCGCCGGAATTGTGGCGCGAGATCATGACCGAGTCGCTCGCCGCTCATGAAGCCGGTTCACCGATCTTCCCGCAGGTCGCTGCTCGCCCGTTCGGCATGCTTCTGGGCTTCGCCGGCCACCACGCGTTCTCCAAGCGGCCCACCTACCTGCGTCTCGCCGGCGCGATGTCCCCGCAGGAACTGGCTCTTAAACTCTGCAAGCCCGAGGTGAAGGCAGCGATCCTGTCGGAGACCGATCTTCCCGCCGATCCCAACGTGCTGTTCGATGGAATGAACAGCCTCGCCCAGATGATGGTGGGCAACACCTACGACCTCGGGCCCTCGGTCGACTACGAGCCCACCCCCGACCGCACGGTGGCCGCGGTTGCTGCTGCCACCGGTCGCGATCCGCTCGAGGTCCTCTACGACCTCTATGCACAGTTCGATGGCACGGCCATGGCCATGGTGCCGTTCTTCAACTACAGCTACGGCAACCAGGACGCGGTGCGTGAAATGCTCACCCACCCGGCCGGCGTGGCGGGGCTGTCCGATGGTGGAGCGCATTGCGGCATGATCTGCGACGCCTCCTACCCGACCTACCTCCTGTCGTTCTGGGCCAAGGGTCGCACCCGCGGCGAGGGTCTCCCCCTGGAGTTCGTGGTGAAGAAGCAGTCGCATGACACCGCCCAACTGTTCGGCCTCACCGACCGCGGCGTCATCGCCGAGGGCAAGAAGGCCGACATCAACATCATTGACATGGACACCATTGCCATTGGTCGTCCCTCGATGGCCTACGACCTTCCCGCCGGCGGCAAGCGCCTTCTCCAGGGCGCCACCGGCTACACGCACACCATCGTCAGCGGTGTGGTCACCCGTCGCAATGGCAACGACACCGGCGCCCGTCCCGGCCGACTGGTGCGCGGCGCCCGCTGACACTTCGCAGTCCACTCCACCCCCATCCCTACCCCGTTGCCTGACGCAACGGCACTTCCAACGGAGGAACCATGAGCACGTCGTCTCTCGCAGGTCGCAGCGCGATCGTCACCGGTGGTGGCACCGGCATCGGCGCCGCATGCGCCACCCGTCTCGCAACTGACGGAATGAACGTGACCATCTGTGGTCGCACCGAATCCCGTCTCATCGAGGTCGCCGAGCGCATCGCCGCTTCGGGCGCGACCGGCACGGTTCGTACCCAGGTCACCGACGTCACCGTCGAATCCGATGTCGCCGCTTTGGTGGCTGACCACGTCGCAGCGTTCGGTGGACTCAACGGCTTCGTGGCCAACGCCGGTGGCGGTGGCGGTATGGGCCCGTATCACCTGCTCGACACCGAAGAGTTCATTCGTGTGCTGCACCTCAACGTGCTCGGCACGATGCTCTCGGTGAAGCATTCGGTCCCCCATCTCGTGGCCGCCGGTGGCGGTTCATTTGTCGGGATGTCGTCGCTCGCCGGACACACCACGCATGTGATGTTCGGTGCGTACTGCGTGGCCAAGGCCGGCATCGAAGAGATGATGAAGAACGCTGCCGATGAGTTCGGCGAGGTCAAGGTTCGCTTCAATGCCGTGCGTCCCGGGTTCATCTCCACCGAGATCATGGAAGGCATCCCGCGCGAGTCAGAGGTCTACGACAGCTACATCGTCAACACCCCGCTCGGCGACGTCGGCGAGCCCGAGGATGTTGCCAACCTCGTGCGTTTCCTCCTCAGCGACGAAGCCCGCTGGATCACCGGCACCGCCATCAACTGCGACGGCGGACATCACCTGCGCCGTGGCCCGGACTTCACCTCGTTCATCGAACCCCATATCGGCCATGACGCCATGGTTGCCCGCGCTCCCATCGGCGGCTGAGTCACGACCCGCCGAGCATCGTCATGAAGCTCGGGCTGTACTTCGATCTCCGCAATCCCCAGCCATGGCAGCGTCCGTGGTCAGAGGTCTACGGACGTGCGCTCGATCTCATCGTCGAAGCCGAGGAACTCGGTGTCGACAGTGCCTGGTTCTCCGAGCACCATCAGTTCGCCGACGGGTATCTGCCGCAGCCACTCACCATGGCTGCGGCGGCTGCCTCGCGCACCTCGCGCATCACGCTCGGCACGGCTGTTGTGCTGGCAGCACTGCGGCCTGCGATGTTGGTGGCCGAAGAAGCTGCTGTCGTTGATCAACTCAGTGGGGGTCGTCTCGAGCTCGGCATCGGTGCCGGCTACGTGGCCGCCGAATACGAGGCCTACGCCACCGACATCGAGCAGCGCTATTCGCTCACCGATGCCGCAGTGGTCGAGATCCGCCGACTGCTCGACGATGGTGTGGTCACTCCCCCTGCCGTTCGACGTCCCTTCCCTCTGTGGCTGGGTTACCAGGGGCCGCAAGGTGCTCGTCGGGCCGGTCGTCTCGGTGTCGGGCTGCTCAGCCTCGATCGATCGCTGCTCGAGCCGTACCACCAGGGTTTGGCTGAAGGTGGTCACGATCCTGCGAGCGCCCGAACCGGCGGGATGCTCGACATCATCGTCGCCGATGATCCCGAGGCAGCGTTCGAACGCATCCTCCCGCACTATGTGCACCAATTGAACTCGTATCGGGCCGCCACCGTTGCCGGCACTGACCGACCGGCGCCCAAGGAGATCACCGCTGAACGATTACGCAGCGGCATCACCGCGGCGGGGCAGATCCCCGGCCTACGGGTGCTCAGCCCCGCCGATGCGGTCGCCACCATCCGTGCCGCCACCAGCGACGCCCCGGTCGAGCATGTGTACCTGTGGGCCAGCGTGGCCGGCATGCCCGATGATCTTGTCGAGCGTCATGTGCAGTTGCTCTGCACCGAGGTGCGCCCGAACCTCTGAATCAGGTCTCGAGCGGGGGCAGCAGTTCAAGTTCCCGGGCGATCGCTTGGGCCTCGAGATACGCCCCATTCTTCTGAACCACCAACCCTTCGGTGGCCAGCCACACGATCGCCGAGCCGATGACGGAGGGTTCAACGCCGAGGGAGGCGATGGCGTCGAGTTCGGCGACCATCCGAGTGCGCTCGGTGGCGACGAACCCGGGATCGACGGTGAAGGCCGTGACACCGGCATCGCCATATTCGAACGCGATGCGATCGGCGGCCCGGTGCAAACCGGCTTTCGCCGCGCAATACGCCAACTGCGGACCGCCCTGCCCGATCGGCATCTTCAGCTTCCACTTCCCCGATCCCGAGCCGATGTTCACGATGACCCCTGCGCCCCGATCGACCATGTGGGCGACCTGCGGTTGCATCAGCAGTAGTTGCGCAGTGAGATCGCCCCACAGTTGCTTCTCGAGATCATCAGGCGAATGGTCGAGAAACGACTTCGGTCCCCCACCGGTCACATAGATGGCGTTGTTGACCGCTACATCGAGATGACCGAGGCCGTCGATGGCGGCCTGCACCGACGGGACCAGCGCCTCGCGGTCGAGCAGATCGAGCGGGATCTGTACCGCCCGCCCGCCCCTGCTCGTGATCTCGGCGGCGGTGCTGGCGAGGCTGCCCGGCAACAGATCACCGGCCGCGGTTCGTGCACTCGGATCACCCTCGTTGACAGTGCGGGCGGTGATCGCGACGTCGAAACCGGCATCGGCGAACGCGATGGCGGTGGCCCGACCGATGCCCCGACTCGCCCCGGTGACGAGCGCGGTGGGTCGGGACATCAGGCGAGGCCGCTGAAATCAGCCTGACCGGTGGTCATCGCCGCGGTGAATCCGGCGTCGACCAGCAGATTGACGCCATTGATGAAGCTGGCGGCATCGCTGCCCATGAACGCGAGTGGCGGTGCGATATCGGTGGCTACGGCCATGCGACCATTGCCCTGCACGGTGACGCTCCAATCGATGACCTTGTCGCCCATGCTCTCGCGGAAATCCGCCATGAGCGGTGTGTCGACCGGAGCCGGGCAGATGCTGTTGATACGCACACCACGACGGATGCTGGCGTAGGACGCGCGCATCACATACACCTGCATGCACATCTTCGAGAACCCGTAGACGTCCTCGACCACCTCAGGATGGGCCTCGCACCAGTTGAGGAACTCATCCCAGTCGGCGATGTCGAGAAGCGTGTTGATCTCGGCCATCTTGGCCGGCCAACCGTTACCGGCCATCGACGCGGTGAACACGATCGTGCCGCCCTCGGGGATGCGGTCGATCAAGCCATCGGCGAGTCGCCGCGATGCCGCGACATTCACGGCCATGCATGTGCGCACTCCGGCATTGGCGGCCACGCCCGCATTGGAGAACAGCACATCAATACGGCCGGTGAGTGCGGCAATGGCGGCATCAACGGACGCGGGATCGGAGAGGTCGGTGCGGATGAAGGTATCGACAGCGCCCGTGGGTTCCTTGATATCGAGCACCGTGATGTGCTCCACATCGTGCTCACGAAGCAGATCCACGAGCGCAGCACCGATACCGGTGGCACCGCCGGTGATCACAACCCGCTTTCCCTCATAACTGCACAGATCGGACTTCGCTGTTCCAGACATCGACTCTCCCCCGAGAAGCACCGCTGACGCGTCTCGTCGCGGGATGTTCGGCAACCTACGAGTGGGTCATCTGCGTGTCAACATACGGCGATGCATGTGACCCGTCTCGGTGGCGCATTGGGCGCCGAACTCCACGATGTCGAACTCTCCGGCGACATCGACGCTGCCACGCTCGATGCAGTGCACGATGCGCTCATCGAACACAAGGTGCTGGTTGTGCACGCCCCCGACCTCACGCCTGAGCAGCACATGGCCTTCGGTCGGCGGCTCGGTGAGATCGAGATCCACACGTTCTTCCCGAACCTCGGTGATGGCTACGAACACGTGAGCGTGCTCGACTCCGACCACGGCAACACCGCGAGCATGTGGCATACCGACGAGACCTTCCTGCCTCATCCCCCGATGGGAACACTCACCCACGCCAAGATCCTGCCTGACTACGGCGGTGACACCTTGTTCGCCAGTACCAGCGCCGCCTACGAGGCGCTCTCCCCCAACATGAAGCGCTATCTCGAAGGACTCGACGCGCTGCACGATCTCAGTCGCACCACCGAACTGCGACTTCGATTCGGCGGCGCCACTCCCGAGCAGTACGGAGAAGCCATCGCCGCTGATCGTCGGTTCGAGCATCCGGTGGTGCGCGTGCATCCGGTCACCGGGGCCAAGGGGCTGTTCGTGAACCCCACGTACACCCGCCATATCGTCGGCCTTCCGCCGGAAGAGAGCGATCACATCCTGGCGTTCCTGCTGCGTCACTCGGTGAAGGAACAGTTCACCTTCCGTCATCGTTGGCGGGTCGGCGACCTGCTCATGTGGGACAACCGCTCCACCATGCACATGGTGCTCAATGACTTCCCCGGGCGACGACTCATGTACCGGGTGTCGGTGGTTGGCAGCTCCCACGACTCATCCACCCGGGTTTGAACCAGCCCCGACGGATATGCGCCCTACTGATTCGCACGCTTCTGAGCCAAGCGCGGCGCGGTGACGGGTACGGTTCTGAAGGCTCCCGCCACCGACGCGGGCACATCTAGGGGGAACACGATGAGCTATCCACTCGAAGCCGGCGGCCTTGGCGACTATCCGATGAGGGTCGGATCGATGCTGCTCACGATGGTTGATCCGAATCCCGGGTTCGAGAAGGCCTACAACCGCTGGTACGAACGAGACCATTACTACGCCGGTTGCATGGTGGGACCGCACCAGATGTCGGGCTCGCGCTGGGTCGCTCCCCGATCCCTCAAAGACCTTCGCTGGCCCGCCGGTGACACCACCGTGGCCAACCCCACCGATGCCGGCTCCTATGTCGCCATCTACTGGATCGAGGCCGGCAAACACGCCGAGTGGAACCAGTGGGGACAGGACACCGTCGCCTGGCTGTATTCGAACAACCGCGGCTTCCCGGAGCGTCGTCACGCCCATACGAACATGTTCGATTTCATCAGTGCTGCGAACCGCGATGCCGATGGCGTCCCGGTCGACGTCGCCCTCGACAGTGCCTACGACGGGATCTTCGCCGTGTGGTTCGACGCCCGTGACGGTC
>Ga0209084_1000750_pt1 | contig 29669 bp, 51 predicted proteins | sample C_130820_MF_Meta_FD_187309 | JGI IMG/M metagenome (GOLD analysis project Ga0209084, IMG submission 187309) | Freshwater microbial communities from Lake Croche, Canada to study carbon cycling - C_130820_MF_MetaG (SPAdes) (version 2) | ecosystem: Environmental > Aquatic > Freshwater > Lake... | reverse complement strand
TTACCAGTATTTATGGCTAACGGATTAGCTGATAACACAGGTATTGCTACTACCACTTCTAACCTTCACTTCGCAACAGGTTTGTTGAACGATATGAACCAAGTTAAAGTATTAGATATGGCTGACTTAGACGGATCAGAAAACGTTCGTGTAGTTATGCGTTTTACTGCAGATGCTAAATACGGATTTGCTGAGGATATCGTTACTTACGGAATTGTTGACTCCGCGAATTAATATTAACAGACATTAATTTAAAGGGGAGGTCAAATGCCTTCCCTTTTTTGTTTCACTAAAAAAAATATAAAAAAATGGCTTGTGATATCGCAAACGGAAGATTAGAAGTATGTAAAGATGCCATTGGTGGTATTGATGCAATCTACTTCATTAATTTTGGAGACTATACATATCCTACAGATCTAGCTTATGTAACAGGAACAGACACTATTGATACAATTGCTAACGTATCAACACTTTACAAATTTGAATTAAAAGGTACAAATACTTTCGACCAAGTAATTACTTCATCTCGTGAGAACGGAACATCATTTGTAGAGCAAACACTTTCAGTTACTCTTAAAAAACAAGATGCTGCTACACATAAATTAGTTAAATTATTATCTTACGGACGTCCTAACATTGTAGTTAGAAACCGTAACAATCAATTCTTCTTAGCAGGACTTGAATACGGAATGGAGTTAACTACTGCAAACGTATCTACAGGTACTGCAATGGGAGATATGAATGGTTACACATTGACATTCGTAGGAACTGAGAAATTATTAGCTAACTTGTTAGATGCTTCTTCTGAAGCTGACTTAACAGGTCAAGCTGGAGATGTCTTTGGAGTTACTACAACAATCGTATAAGTATAATAGATTCTTTTTTTCATAGTTTGATAAGGGGTGGCTTCGGTTACCCCTTTTCTATTTCAAAACGATTTGAGAGTTTGTACGTTTAATTAGTATGATAGTATTAACGCCTTCTACATCAGCACAGACTTTTTCGTTTATTCCTCGCTTTGAGAATTACACAACGATGGCAATAACTGATGAACAAACAAATGTAACTACAACAGTTGCTATTACAAGTTCAACACAGGGAGCTTATGTAAATACGATTACTGCAACTTTTGCTTTAAAAAACAATCATACATATACACTTTTACTATCAAACGGATCAACTATCTGTCATAAGGATAAAGTTTTCTGTACAAATCAATCAGTATCAACATTTTCCGTAAACAACGGAACATATACTTCTAATGCAACCACAAACACTTTCATAGTTTATGAGTGATAATGTACACATACTAAGCCTAAGTGCTTACACAACGCCTACAATCCAAGAATCTAAAAGAGAAAATTGGGTTGAGTATGGTGAGGACAATAACTACTATTCTTTTTTGATAGATAGATACACGAACTCTACTACAAACAATGCTATTATAAACAATATTGGTAGACTTGTTTACGGAAAAGGACTATCTGCTTTAGACGCTAACCGTAAACCTTCTGAGTATGCTCAAATGATGAGTTTATTTAGCAAAGAAGATATCCGTAAAATGGTATTAGATAGAAAGATGTTAGGTCAATTTGCTATCCAAGTACACTATAATGATAAACACGATAAGATTCTAAAGGCTTATCATATGCCAGTGAACTTAATTCGTGCTGAAAAATGTAATAAAGACGGAGAAATTGCAGGATATTACTATTCTGACGATTGGACAGATGTTAAGAATTTTGCTCCTGTTCGTTATTCTGCGTTCGGTATGTCAAAAGATAAGGTAGAGATTCTATTCTCTAAACCTTATTCAGTAGGAATGAAATATTATTCTTATCCTGACTATCAAGGTTCAGTTCCTTATGCACTATTGGAAGAAGAAATTGCAGATTACTTAATCAACGAAGTACAAAATGGATTCTCAGGAACTAAAGTAGTTAACTTTAACAACGGAGTACCTACTGAAGAACAACAAGCAATGATTACTTCTAAAGTAATGAATAAGCTAACAGGTTCTAGAGGTCAAAAAGTTATCGTAGCATTCAACGACAACTCAGAATCCAAAACAACTGTTGATGATATTCCTTTAAATGATGCTCCGGAACACTACACATACTTATCAGAGGAGTGTTTACGTAAGATTATGTTAGGTCATAACGTTACATCTCCACTATTATTTGGAGTTGCTAGTTCAAATGGATTCAGTTCTAACGCAGATGAGCTTAAAAACTCTGCTATCTTGTTTGACAATATGGTTATTCGTCCAATGCAAGAGGAGTTATGCGAAGCATTTGATGAGATTCTAGCATTTAACGGAATCAGTTTAAAATTATTCTTTAGAACATTACAACCTTTAGAGTTCACAGACCTTGAAAACACGCAAACTGCAGACCAAGTTGCTGAAGAAACAGGAACAGATGGAACTGCTTTAAGCTCACATACTAATGCTTTGATTGATTTAGGAGAAGATGCAGATCCGAGTTGGATTCTAATTGATGAAAAACCTGTTGATTACGACAATGACGATATCGAAAACGAAAACCTAGCAAAAGAAGATAAACAAAGTCTTTTAAGTAAGATTGTAAATCTTGTTTCTACGGGTGATGCAAGACCTAACATAACGGATAAGCAAGATAAAACAATTGATGGCGTTAAATTCGTTGTGAGATACAAATACGAAGGTGAATTAACCAAGAATCCTAGAGAGTTCTGTACTGCGATGGTAAAAGCTAACAAACTTTACCGTAAACAAGATATCTTAAACATGAGTAATCAGGTGGTAAACGCAGGTTGGGGTGCTAAAGGAGCTGATACTTATTCTATTTGGCTTTACAAAGGCGGTGGTAATTGCCATCATAGATGGAATAAGCAAGTATATGCAGTAATGTCAGGCAAAGCATTAGACTTACCAAATCAAAGACAAGTAGCACAAGCAAAAGCTGCTAAATATGGTTATACGGTAACTAATCCACAACTTGTTTCAACACGACCTATTGATATGCCGAATCAAGGATTTTTACCTAAAAACAATTAACAATGGCAGAAGCTCTATTTATAACTCGTGATGACATCGTAAAATACACTGCATTAAATGGAAACGTTGATACGGATAAGTTTATTCAGTTTATCAAAATTGCACAAGATATTCACATACAAAATTACTTAGGTTCTAAACTATTCCAAAAGTTACAAGCGGATGTTATCGCAGGAACTCTTGCAGGTAATTATTTGAGTTTAGTTACCACTTATGTTAAACCAATGTTGATCCACTGGGGAATGGTGGAATATCTTCCTTTCGCAGCTTACACGATTGCAAACAAAGGAGTTTATAAACATTCATCTGAGAACGCAGAAAACGTAGATAAAAACGAAGTTGACTATTTACTTGAAAAAGAAAGAAGTATAGCTCAACACTACACGGAAAGATTCATAGACTACATGTCATTTAATCAGACTTTATTTCCAGAGTATAGAGCAAACAAGAATAACGATATGTTTCCTGATTCAAACAATAACAACATAGGATGGTATCTGTAAAAACTAAAGTGTATAAACCTAAAGAAACTAACGTTGAGAAACTTCGTGTTTTTCTCGCTAAACTAAATAAAACAACAGTGCAAAAATGAAATCAAATCTTACCTTATTAGTGTTCTCAATTTGCACAATTTTAGCACCCATTCAACCTTTAGTAATCATTGCAATTTTGTCTATTATTTTAGATACGTGTTTCGGAATCTGGAGAAGCGTACGAAAAAGCGGATGGAAATCAATTCGTTCTCGTAGACTATCTCACACCATCTCTAAGACACTTTTATATAGTGGAGCAATCGTATTTGTGTTCCTGTTAGAAAAATACGTTGTAGCTGATATTCTAGGACACTTCATTGCAATTGATTTACTAATGACAAAAGCATTTACTACATTCTGCGTTTACACGGAGATTAAAAGTATAAACGAAAGCTACTTCTCAGTTACCGGAATAAACGTATGGGATAAGTTCAAGTCATTTGCAAAAAGAAGTAAAGAAACCTTAGAAGACCTTAAATGACATTAATAGAAAAATACGTTGCCTTTACCAAGAAATGGGAAGGTGGACTATCTAGAGATAAATCGGATTCAGCATCCAGCTTTCCGTGTCCAACTCCTTACAAGGGAAAAACGGGATATCACACAAACGTAGGAATAACTTACAAAGCGTGGGTATCTTTTTTTGGAACTGATAACGATTCAAGATTCTATTTAATGAACGCAGCTGATTGGTTTGCTATATTTAAGAAAGGTTACTGGGATGCAGTTAGAGGTGATGCTTATAATTCACAAAACATTGCAATATTTGTTACAGGTATGGCTTGGGGAAGCGGAGTAAAACAAGCTGGTAAATCTTTACAAGTTGCTATCAATCATTGCGGCTTACTTTGCACAGTAGACGGAATCATAGGAACAAAAACAATCTTACTTGCTAACTCAATAGAGCCTAAAAAATTATTTGATGCACTAACTGCTGAAAGAGAAAGATTCTTTTATGCAATTGGAGTAGGTAAAAACGCTAAATTCTTGACAGGATGGTTAAACAGGCTAAACGATTATCGCTTTACATTTCGACCTTAATTTTATTAGGTTCGTGTTCAGCTAATTATCACGTTCTACGTGCAATCAAAAAAGGTTACAGATGTGACGAAACTAGCGACACAATACAAGTTTCGACAATAGACTCAATTCCATACGTTTTAAGAGACTCAATTTATTGGGAGAAGGTATTAGTCCAAAAAGATACAATCGTTCGTTACAAGCGTTCCTACGTACCTCAAACGAGATTTCAGACACGTATTGAATATAAGTACAAGACAAAATATATCAAAGCCGAAGCTCAGAAGGTAAAATATCAAAATAAATACATCACAAAGACTAAAGTTAATTGGTTATTTGTAATATTGGCATTTATTATTGGATTCTTTACAAGATTAGCATTGAGTGAAACCTTTAGAAGTAGGTTAAGACTTCTCACTAAACTTTAAGTATGAGCAAACAAAGTAGATTCCGATTACAAGAAGATGAAATAGAAATATTAAACTCTTACAGGGCAATTAAATTAGAATCTAACGGGCTAGGATTAGACGATAAAGATGTAAAACACGGATGGATTAAGAATAAACACGCATCATTATTTTTTAAAAATCCAAACTTTAAGGAAGCTGAAGAAGTAAATTACAAAGAGCTGCAGGATTTAATCTTAAAAGACATCAAAGATTTTAAACCTGAATATCCTACAATCTTTAGGAATCCATCAACAGACGGACACCTATTAGTAGTAGATCCTGCTGACATTCACATCGGTAAACTTTGTGAAGCATTTGAAACAGGCGAGGACTATAACAATCAAATCGCAGTTAAACGAGTAAAAGACGGAGTACAAGGAATACTAGACAAAATCTCAGGATTTAACATTGACAAAATATTATTTATTGGAGGGAATGATATTTTACATATTGATACTCCTAAACGAACTACTACTGGAGGAACACCACAGGACACTGATGGAATGTGGTACTCTAATTTTCTAATCGCAAAGCAATTGTATGTTGATATTTTGGAAACTTTGTTGGCAGTCGCTGATGTTCATTTTACTTTCAATCCCAGTAATCACGATTACACGCACGGATTTTTTCTTGCCGATGTTATACAAACGTGGTTTAGAAATTGTGATAATATTACTTTTGATTGCAGCATTGCTCATCGCAAGGGATTTCTATATGGGAAGAATCTAATCGGAACAACTCATGGAGACGGAGCAAAACACGAACACTTACCTTTGTTAATGGCAACTGAGTTTCCACACGAATGGAGCTTATCTAAGCACAGGTACGTTTATACTCATCACGTTCATCACAAGACTTCTAAAGATTACATTGGAGTAACTGTTGAATCATTACGATCACCCTCAGGAACGGACTCTTGGCACCATAGGTCAGGTTACGCCCACGTTCCTAAAGCAGTAGAAGGATTCCTGCACCATAAAGAATTTGGTCAAGTTTGTAGGATATCACATATCTTTTAGTATATTTGCAACTCATAGTTTTTTAGGTTTTTGGATTAGGGGGTGTCGAAAGGCATCCCTTTTTTTATGGGTATAACCTGAGTTTTGTCAACTTTTTTAAGGCTATAACTTGACATTTTACCTTTGTTCTGTTACCAGAATGTCACAAATTTACCCTTATTTTGTTACAAACATTTGCCAATATTTTAATTTATTGTCTGAAATTTGCGGAAAAATTCATGCATTAAGATATAATAACTTGTCTTATGATGGATAAAAGCAACACGTTTTGTACTTTATAACGTATAATTACGTGAATTTCTCATACATTAAGTAGTTTTCACGTATAATTTCTATGCTTAAAAAAAAATAATTGTAAAATAATTAAAAATAATTGTTCATAATTGAAACCTTATGTTTATATTTGCATATAACTAATTCAAATTACTAATTTAAAAGCTATGAAAAAACAAGAAATGATTAACACTATCCTAGCAGAAAAGGATAAATTGTGGACAGAAATGATGGAGTGTATTGACAAACTAGGAATGCGTGATCCAATTACAGATGCAGCAGTTGCACGTTGGGGAGTTATTAATCAATTAGTAAAATCTTTAGGACTATGAAAACTTTAAACGAAAATCAAAAAGATATTTTAGGCACAGTAGTAGCATTGTCTTTATTTTGGCTTGTAATTGGTTACTTTACCGTAACGCAACCAAACTATGCAAGTTCATCGAAAGCTTCGCAAATCGAAGCTAAACACGTTCAAAGTCCAGTATTAGATAAATACGGAGAACTAATCACTAAAAACAAATAAGATGCACAAATTTGAGATTACAGATTACAAGATGCTTCCGTTCCATATGGAGATTGAATATGTTTACGAAGAATACTATTACACGGTGCTATGTGACTTTCAATGGTCAGACGAATGTACAAGTCACTACATTGACTTTACTATTACTCCGTTGTCAGGTACGTTTTTTCACGAAACAGAATCAATAGAAGGTGATATTGAAATAACGGAAAATTATACAGTTTTCCTGCAGAAAAAAGTTAAAGAGTTTAGAGAAAAAACGCTTTGGTTATGCAATGAAATTTTAGAAAAGCAGCAGGATTTAGAAAGCAACGAACAAGACTGGAGCTACTATGGTATTTAGACTACAACGAATGATTCAGTTTTGGAAAACGAAATCATCACCAGAAACAATTAGAGGTACATTCAATGAGGAATTGTATAAGAGAATATGTGAAATCAAATTTAATCAAGAGTTATGAAGTATTATTGGAAAATGAAAAATGGAAATTTAATTGATGTTGATCAAATGACTGAAACACATTTACGCAACACGTTAAAAATGATTGTGCGAAACAGTCAGGTCAAACCTATTAAAACACGAATCGGAAACATAGAAGAAAACTTTAGAGAAGAAGTTTACTTGGAGTATGCAAATGATGAAACACTAGATGAATTTTACGGATTTTAAACTAAAAAAAATGAAATACAAACTAACATACAAAATAGGATTAGCTATAGTTCAAGAATGGATATTTACATCCAAGAGTTTAGCATACTGGAAGAAGAGGGATTTAATCGAAACAGGTAGATTCAATATGGGTAACTTTCAAATAGAAGAATTTAAATTTTAACGAAATGAAAAACGATTTAATAGAAAGAGTAACGTACTTAATAGAAAGAGACGAACTGAATAAACGAAATAGACGAAAAGAAAACATTTATAAGAAGTGCTTTCTGATGAATCAACTACGAAAAGAGGAACTAACGTTTAACGAAATAGGTGCTTACTTCAATCAGCATCATGCCTCAGTAATTCACAATATTAAAACGCATAAAAATCTCATGCAATATAATAAAGATGAATACATGGGCATCATTAGAGAATATCAAGTTTTCCTAGTTGATTCAAAGTACATTTTACAGCCTAGAAATATTATTGACGATGTAAACGGATGCACAAGTCTTTACAAGTTGTTACGTGTAAAAAGATGGATTGCAGAAGGCAGATATAAAAATTTAGAAAATGAAGCAACTTTATTAGAATAAGTTTCGTTATCTTTGTACAGGATTCCTTCGACATTATAAATCCTACGGTATTATTTAGCCATTTTAATGAATGAGAGGTCGAAGGCTCAGGATTTAAAGTGGCTTTTTTATTACTTAAATTTTTGCAGATGGCAAAAGACAAAAAATCGTTTATCCTTTACGTTGATCAAAAGGACTTATGGAACAAACTACCTGATGAAATTGCAGGTAAATTAATCAAACATATTTACAGTTACGTCAATGATGAGAATCCTTCCAGTGATGACTTAATTGTTGAGATTGCATTTGAACCAATCAAGCAACAGTTGAAACGTGACCTTAAATTATTTGAAGAAAAGCGAGTGAAAAGAAGTGAAGCAGGAATAGCAGGAGCTAACAAACGATGGCAAGAGATAGCAAATGATAGCAAACGCATTAGTAGCATAGCAAAAATAGCTGATAATGTTAATGTTAATGATAATGTTAATGTAATAGATAATATAGACTATCAAGCGTTGCTTGAATTTGTTAATAAATCTTTTGGTAGAAACTTTAAAGTAGTCTCTGATAAGATACAACGTTCATACAAAGCACGTCTAAAAGACGGATATAAAAAAGAGGATATTATAAATGCTATCAAAAACTGCAAAGAGAATCAATACCACAAAGAAAACAACTACCAGTATTGCACACCTGAGTTCTTTAGTAGAGCTGAGACGTTAGATAAATACGCAGATAGAACCATTGTTACAGAAAGTGATAGTATATTAGCAATCTTAAATAAATAACTATGATACTAAAACAAGGAGATTCGCTACAATATTTACTAGATGTAAAAGACGGAAAGATAAAACAAGGATTAGGATTAGACTGCTTCTTAGATGAGCATCTAAGATTTAAACCTAAGCAACTAAACATTATTTTAGGACACGATAACGTAGGTAAAACGTATTGGATTAATTGGTACTTTCTTACACTGGCACTTAAACACAATTTAACGTTCTGCATTTGGAGTGGTGAGAATCAGAAAGGACAAATCCTGCGTGATATGATACAGATGTACAGAGGTAAACCATTCAAAGAACTTAGCCATTCTCAAATTAGTGGAGACCTTGCATTTTTAGAACAGTCATTTATGTTCATTGATAACGCACAACTTTACAAACCCGCTGATATCTTAAAGTTATTTAAAGATAGTGGAGCAGATGTTGGATTGATTGATCCATTTACAGGACTTGATAGAGAAATGAGCTTTGCGGGAAATTACGAATTTATGAATCAAGCAAGACAATTTGTTAATCAGACAGGAATGACAATCTACATAAACACGCATCCAAATACTGAATCAGGTAGAACAGGTAACTTGTATGCTGACGGAGAACTAAAAGGGCACCTTAAAGCACCATTAAAAGACCACATAGAAGGAGGTAAAGCATTCTTAAACAGATGTGACGATATGATTGTTATCCATAGATTAATTAAACATCCTGAGTTAAAATACAAAACGTGGGTACAAGTAGAAAAAGTTAAGGATATGGAAACAGGAGGTAAACATACAGGAATGGATGAGCCTGTAGTGTGTGATTTTAACAAAGGAATCGGATTTGAAATACACGGAAAAGACCCTTTGAAACCATACAGAGTGAAAGAACCATTCCAAGCTAAAATTACAATGACAGAACAGAAGTTAAACGCATTAAACAACAAAGGATGGACATAGGATTAAAACTACTTTACATCAAAGGACTTATTCAAAAGAACATTTGGAAAGTAAAGCTAACAAGAGAAGAATTACAGGAGAAACGACCTGAAGCATCAGCGTACATCAACGGAGCTAGAGACACTGAGAACGATTTAAAGCAGGTGCAGTTAGCAATAGTAGAACTTGAGATAGAACTACGTTTACACGGACGAGAAATTAACAGATGTCTGCATATAAACGGAGAACTAAAGAAAAGAATTGAAGAACTTGAACACGAACTTAAATACCAAAATTTAGAATTATGAGAAAGGAGCATAAATTAGTAGCGTTATGTGCAGTATTACCAGTATTAGCAGATTGGATTGAAGACCTAAACGACCAATCAGTATTTAAACGAGACCTAAAACGCAAAGCAAATATGTTAATGCAAGAAATCAGACGAGTAGATGACCAAGTTTTAAGTATTTACGGAGATAACCGAGAGCAAATCTACGAGCAACAAGTTGACTTGCAGATTAGATTCCGTCAATTTGTTGAATCAATAATTGTAGATTAATGCCAAGGTGTAAAAACTGCAAACAAAAGTTTGAACCTATCAGATTTAACATGAAATACTGCACTGAATCAATTTGCTTAAGAGCTTTCTCTGATGAAATCAAAGCAAAGCAATGGCAAAAGACTAAGCAGAAAATGAAAGCTGAGTTGGAAACAGTTCAAGACATTTTAAAGGCAGCTCAGATGGTTTTTAACAAGTACATAAATTTACGAGATAAAGGATTGCCTTGTATATCTTGCGATAAACCAATAACAGGTAGAGTAAATGCTTCTCACTTTTGGAATGCAAACAATCACCATAACGTTCGCTTTGATGAAGACAATGTGCATTCAAGTTGCATCACCTGCAATCAATTCTTATCAGGTAACTTGTTGGAATATCGAACAAGACTATGTTCTAAAATCGGACAAAAAAGATTTGATGAACTGGAAGCAAAAAGACACGTTACAAAAAAATGGACAAAAGACGAACTAAAAGAAATTATAAAAAAATATAAAGATTTAGTGCGAGATATGAAATAATGTTATATCTTTGTATAAACAAAAACCAATTTATTATGAAAAATTTATTTAAGTCGTTGGCATCGTTCCAACAAGAAGTACCAGTGATCCACAAAGCTACTCAAGGCTATGGATATTCTTACTCGGATTTACCGAAAATTTTTAGTGTTATCAATCCGTTACTAAAAAAACACGGATTAGGATTTACTCAGTTAATTAACGAAGGAGATGTCTTAACGATTCTATTTCACGTTGAATCAGGAGAGCAGATACAAAGCTCTACAAACATTCCTCAGAACGTACAACTCAAAGGAATGAACGACTTCCAAGTTTTAGGTTCTGCAATCACTTACATTCGTAGATATGCTATCAGCTCAATGCTAGGATTAGTTACTGACAAAGATACTGATGCGGGAGGAGAGCAAGTAAAAAACGAACCTAAGAAACAAACCTTAGACGCTAAAAGATTCCAAGATGCAGTCAAAGCTGTAACAGAAGGAAAGATAACACGTGAGTCTTTAGAAGCGAAGTTTAGTTTAACGGAAGGTCAAATTGATATACTCAACGCACTATGAAAGTTAGATGCTCTGCTATAGGAAAAATTATGTCAGCACCTCGTAATAAGTCGGAGGTGCTTTCACAGACTGCAAAGACATACATTCACGAGATGGTCTTGCAGGATAAATACGGAATCAGAAAAGAGTTCAGCTCACGTTACACAGACAAAGGAAACGAAGTAGAAAACCAATCAATTAACTTAGTCAACGAAGTGTTAGACGTAGGATTCATTTACAAAAACGAGGAGTTCTATCAAAACGAATGGATCACTGGAACACCTGACGTAAACACGGAGCAAGTTCTACTAGATGTAAAATCCTCTTGGGATGGTTCTACCTTTCCGTTTTTTGAAACTGAGATACCTACAAAAGATTACTACTATCAACTGCAAGGATATATGTGGCTAACAGGTAAACAACAGTCAATGTTATGTTACTGTTTAGTTGATACACCAGAACTAATGGTTGAGGATGAGATTAGACGTACTCACTGGAAGTTAAACTTAATGGAAGAAAGTTTAGACCTAAGAGATGAGATTCAAAAGAAGCATATATTTAGCCACATTCCAAAGAACAGACGTGTAAAGGTATTCTACGTACAGAAAGACGAAGCAGTTATAGAAAGAATCAAAGAACAGGTAGAGCTTTGCAGAGAGTATTACAACACCTTAATTAATTTCTTATGAATTATTTATATAAAATAGGTCAAATAGTTTATTTAAAAACAGACGAAAGACAATTTCAAAGAATAGTAACACAAATAAGAATAACAGAACACGGACACTTATACCAACTTTGTGAGGGTATAAATGAATCAGTTCATTACGAAATAGAAATAAGCGAAGAAAAAAACATATTAATAACATTATGAACCAACTAATAGAAGACCAAATAGTAATACGTGTTTTAAGCAGATTTGCTGAACGAAGTCAAGTAGGAATAAACAAGTACAAGACTACGCTAGAAAGAGAAGATTACAGTCTTGTAAATTGGCTTAGAGAAGCACAAGCTGAGGCAATGGATTTCGCTTTGTATTGTGAAGCTGCAATTAATAGAATAGAGAAAGATGGGAGCAAAACAACTTGATTTAATTGGTATGCGTTACAATATGCTTGTTGTAGTTGAAAAATTACCAAGTAGAGTGTACGGAGATAAAAGTAAATACCATAAAAAAAGAATGTGGTCATGTAAATGCGATTGTGGTAATATGACTGAAGCAAATACTGGAGCATTAACTTGTGATAAAAAGAAATCTTGCGGATGTTTAACACCTACAAAATCAGCTGAAAATTCTATAAAATCACGACATAAAATTGCAAAACAAGATGGAGGATATAGAAGTGTTTTTTCAAGATATAAGCAAAACGCAAGATCAAGAAAATTAAATTTTAATATTGACTTTGATTATGCAGTAAACATTATGAAATCTAATTGTCATTATTGCGGAATAGAACCATCAAATTTATTTTGGAAGTCTTATTATAATGTAACTTATAATGGAATTGATAGAGTTGATAATTCAAGAGGATATGAAAATGATAATATTGTATCTTGTTGTAAGATGTGTAACATAGCAAAAAACAATAACTCAGAAGAAGATTTTTTAAAATGGATTAAAAGACTTAGTGAATACCAACGACTAAAAGACGAATTTAAAACCAAAGACAAATGAAAATAACAATCGAACAATACGAACACACGGTAACACACGAAGTTCCACATAATGATGTTGACCTTGACGAAGCATTAAGAATGTGTGAAGGACTATTAAAAGCGACTGGATATGTATTCAGTGGTAACCTTGAGATAGTGGATGAGTGGAAAGAGAATGATGAGTGGGAGAAACAAATCAATAAAGAATAAGTGGCAATTTTTACCACATATCTTAAATAGAAATGATATTAATTAAGTAAAACACGGATAACTTTAAACAACAAGAACAATGACAACAGCAGTAGAATATTTAGTAAGCAAGTTATTTGACACCGAAGTGCCATTAGATGAACATATCTATAATGCAATTGAAAAAGCCTTAGAAATGGAGAAAGAGCAAATGATTGCTTTTGGTAAAAGATGTTTTTACAAAGGCTTTGATAAGGCAGAAAATGACGATGCAAATTGCTTTACCGCTTGGAGAGAAGAAGCAGAAGAATTATTAACTAAACAACAAGAACAATGAAAAGAATAACAAAATCAGTAATTAAGTTGTCGGATATTCCACAGCATTTACAACAAGATGAAATCCTACAAGGACACAAGGTGCATACCTATGCAGAGTTCCACATTGATGACTCAGAACAAGATGAGTTAACCCTATGGCTATTGAGTCAGTATCCTACATTAAAACGGAAGACAAGTTTTTTAATTCACATTGATAACAAGAACAATGAAAGAGAAATTAACAGCAGTAGAGTACATTAAAGAGAAATTAATGTGTGATGAGTATTGGTATGAAAATATGACTTTTGACCAAATCTTTGAAAAAGCCAAAGAAATGGAGAAGGAGCAACGCCAAGAAGATACTAACTATGGTTATTCACAAGGATGGGATGATGGTAATCAGAACGAAGAACCAATGAGACCCGAACTAAAACAACAAAAACAATGAAACAAGATAAGTCAAGGAAAATAGAGAAAAGACTTTTTTTCTTAAAAAACAAAATAATTTATTGCATAGCAAATGGTTTAAGACCTTATTATTTTCATCAACAATTGGAAGTTGAAACAAACAAATGGTTCAAGCAAAGAAGTGAAGAATATAAACAACAAGAACAATAGTAACATATAAAATAAACATAAAATGGAAAACAAGTTAAACACGGGAGCAATCTTCAAAAACACGAACAAGAAAGCGGATAACCACCCAGACTACAAAGGAAAGGTAAACGTAAACGGAAAAGAAATGGAAGTAGCGTTATGGGTTAAGCAAGGGAAAGCAGGATCATTCTTCTCTGCAGCTTTCTCAGAACCTTATATAGCACCTGAGACAATGGAACGCAGACCTATCTCTGATGCAATGGATGATTCCGACTTGCCTTTCTAATGTACGTTGATGAGGGAGGATTGCGAAAGCAATTAGAGATTTTGCTTCGTACCAAAACACGAAACCAAATTGTGCAAGAGATAAAATCAAACACAGGAAGATTCCATCAGTACCAGATAGACAAATTTCTACAGGGTAAAGATGTAACACTTTGCACAGTGATCAAGCTAGACAACTACGTTAGCCGAGAGATTTACTTAAACGATTTAGAGCCACTTTAATTAGTGGCTTTTTTATTGTTGATAACTTTTTAGCAATCCGATTAGATTTTCATCGTAAGTTTGATTAGAAATTAATCATGGACAAATTAACCATACTAGCAAATCAGCACAAAGATTGGGTGAGAATCGTCAATAGTTTTGGCGAATACTTCTTAGCTGATGACATCGTACAAGAAACATATATTAAAATTATACGTTTAAATCATATAGATAAGATAGTAACTGACTCAGTCAATAAGAATATAATGTGGTTAATCCTGCGTAGTGTTTATGTTGATCATTTAAGAGCTAGAAAGATTGAAAGCGTATCTATTGACGATTGTGTGAAGTTAAGTTATGATGATTGCAACATAGAAAAACACGAAGCATTTAACATAATTGAACAAAAGATACAGGAAGAAGTAGATAAATGGCACTGGTACGACATTAAACTATTTAATCTATACAGAGAATCAAACTTATCAATGCGAGAGATAGCAGAAGAAACAGACATCAGTCTAACTTCTATATTTAACACATTAAAGAACTGCAAGGAAAGACTTAAAGAATCAATTGGAGAGGATTTTGAGGATTATTTAAACGAAGATTTTGAACTAATAAAATAAACAATGGCAAAGACAACAACAAAAAAAGCACAAGGATTAGGAGATACAATCGAACAAATCACAGAAGCAACAGGAATCAAAAAGCTAGTTAAGTTTATTGCTGGAGATGACTGCGGATGCGATGCACGCAAAGCAAAGCTAAATGCACTATTTCCATATAATAAACCTGAATGTTTAACAGAAGTTGAATACAACTATTTAAACGAAACACAGGTACTTTTCAAGAACTCAATCAAACCTTCAGAGCAAGACGAAATATTAAAGATTTACAACCGTGTTTTTAAAGTAAGACAAGAGCCAACATCATGTGCTAGTTGTTTGCGTGAAATAGTTGTAAAGATGCAACAAGTATTCAACGAGTATAAAGACGAAGATGCCAATTCCTAAACCACATTCAGGAGAATCAGAAACAGACTTTCTTAAAAGATGTATGTCTGACAACGTAATGGTAAGTGAATACGATGCACAACAACGTAGCGCAATTTGTCGCACCAGTTACACAGAGAAACTTGCAGGGGAAAAGATATCATTTGATTACGATGGAACATTCTCAACTAAGAAAGGATTTGACAGAGCAATCAATCTTATTCAATCAGGTGCAGATGTGTACATCATTTCAGCGAGAGATTCAAAAGACGGAATGTTAGTCAGAGCAAACAAAGCAGGAATACTTTTCTCAAGAGTTTACGCTACTGGAAGCAACGAAGCAAAAGTGCAAAAGGTAAAAGACTTAAATATTACAGTTCACTACGATAACAACAGTAAAGTAGTTGAGGCTTTACCGAATATCGGTAGACTTTTTACATAAACACGAAATGAAATACTACCTAATTGATCACGGAAAAGAAATGCTAGAAACTGCTATGGCAGTAACAGACCAATTTACTAAGCAAGGATATCACTATGTAGTTTACTTAACAGATGCTGACGGACTAATGTGCGTAGAACAAATAAGCGAGAATGAATTTTTAGACCACTTTAAAAACAACCAAAAAACGAAATAACAAATGGCAAAAGTAGGAAGACCAAGAAACCTAGAATCACCAGAACAACTAAGTGAACTATTCGACAAGTATAAAGCAGACGTAAAAGCAAACCCAAGAATTAAAAGCGTATTCGGAGGAAAGGAATTTGAAGAAAGAGCAGAGCCACTAGAAAGACCTTTAACACTAGAAGGCTTTGAATTGTTTTGCTTTGACAGAGTAGGATGCGTTGAAGAATATTTTCGCAATAAAGATAAAAGATACGAAGAATATACCACTATCTGCACGCGTATACGAAAAGCAATACGTCAAGACCAAATCGAGGGAGGTATGGTAGGGCAGTACAATCCGTCCATTACACAACGTTTGAACGGCTTAACAGAAAAAGTTGAAAGTACGATTATAACTGAGCAACCATTGTTCCCTGAGGAGTAAGTATGTTTAAAAGAACATCCGCTATCAACAAGATTCTTTCGTTAAAAAAACGAATTAAGATTATTCAAGGAGGCACATCTGCAGGAAAGACATTCGGAATTTTACCTGTGTTGATAGACAAGTGTGCTAAAGAACCAAACCTAGAAGTTTCCGTTGTTGCAGAATCAATTCCTCACCTTAGACGTGGTGCATTAAAAGACTTCATAAAGATAATGCGTTGGACAGGAAGATACAATGACGATAGGTTCAACAAGACGTTATTACGTTACGAGTTTGGCAATGGTTCTGTAATGGAGTTCTTCTCAGCAGATGACGCATCTAAACTACGTGGAGCAAGACGTGACATCTTATATATCAACGAGTGCAACAACGTCAGCTTCGAATCATACAACGAGCTTTCAATCCGGACTAAGCGAGAAGTATTCTTAGACTTTAATCCTGCAAATGAGTTTTGGGTACACAAGGAACTAAAAGACGAACCTGACTCAGACTTCATAATCTTAACGTACAAGGATAATGAAGCTCTTGATGAATCAATTGTAAGCCAAATAGAAAAGAATCGTGATAAGGCACTATGGAGTTCTTATTGGGCAAATTGGTGGAAAGTTTATGGACTAGGAGAGATAGGAAGTTTAGAAGGAGTAATCTTTAATAACTGGAAGACGATTGACATAATACCTGCTGACGCAAAATTGATAGGAATAGGGCTAGACTTTGGATATACAAACGATCCAACTTCTGCAATAGAAATCTATAACTACAATGGACAAAGAATAATCAACGAGATATGCTATAGAACAGGAATGGTAAACTCTGACATTGCAAAAGTCCTTCCTAACAGCGTAACAATTTACGCAGATAGCTCAGAGCCAAAATCAATAGAGGAAATTAGAAGATTCGGAAAGATGATTAAAGGCGTTACAAAAGGAGTAGATTCTATCAAGTTTGGAATAGACGTAATGCAAAGACAAGAATACTTAGTTACAAGTTCAAGCACAAATCTAATCAAAGAGCTTAGAAGCTATTGTTGGAGTCTAAAGAAAGACGGAGAGAAAACAAACGTACCTATAGACCATTTTAATCACGCTATAGACGCTTTAAGATATCACGAGATGGAAACACTAGGTTTAAAAAAGAACTATGGACAATACAACATCAGATGATCTACCTATGATGAAAAGAGTAGTAGAAGATTACATCTATGAGAAGACAGGAAAACGGATAACAATAGTATTCAATGACGTCATGCAAATACGCAGACACTTTCAAATGTTAACTGCAGCTTTCGACATTATCCACGTACAACAAAACAAAAATAAATCGTTTAATTAATATGAAGTTAGAAATCAACGTACCTTCTTCTTTAAGTGAAATTCCACTTAAACACTATCAGGACTTCCTTAAAGTTCAGGCAGATTCCAACGATGAAGAATTTGTCGCACAGAAGATGATTGAAATCTTTTGTGGTATAACACTAAAGGATGTCGTTAAAATGAAGCTAACGAGCTTAAATGAGCTTATAGCACACTTTACAAAGTTATTCAGTGAGAAACCTAAGTTCCAAAATAGGTTTAAAATCATTTCAGACGAAGGAGAGATTGAATTTGGATTTATTCCAGAGTTAGAAGCAATTACTTTCGGTGAGTATGTAGACTTAGAGAATCACTTAACAACTTGGGACACGTATCATAAAGCAATGGCAGTTATGTATCGTCCGATTATCAAAACACGAAAGGACAAGTACGATGTAATTCCTTACGAACCTAATGCAGATTTCCAAGAGTTAATGAAGTTTGCTCCACTGGATGTAGTGCTAGCAAGTTCGGTTTTTTTTTGGACTTTAGGAAACGAGTTACTGCAGGCTACCCTGAATTATTTAGAGAAGGAGATGAAGAAGGACAAGAAACTATCAACGACTTTTCAGAAACAACTCAATTTGCAAAACGATGGGGATGGTATCAATCAATATATGCTCTCGCTAAAGGAGACGTTACAAGATTCGATGAAGTTACCGAGCTTAGACTTACTAAATGTCTCACTTATCTCACCTTTGAAAAGCAAAAAAACGAAATTGAACAAAGACAATTTGAACGCAATTTAAAACGATGACAGGATTCTACGACATATTAAATAAACTTAAGTGGCATTTCGATAATGACGAGATTGTAAACACGGTAACGCAAGGTGATATCTTTCAAGTTGATCTAAACAAGCAGACTATCTTTCCATTAACTCACATTATGGTTAATAGTTCGTCTTTACAAAGCAACACGCAGACGTTTAACGTGTCTATTATATCAATGGATATCGTAGACATTTCCAAGTCAGAAGTAACAGATTTATTCCAAGAAAATAATAACGAATTAGACGTTCTAAACACACAACATCACGTTTTGAATAGATGTTATCAGCAGATGCTTCACGGTAATCTATGGGACTTAGATTTTGTAGTGGCAGGAGAGCCAAGTTTAGAACCATTCACGGAAAGATTCGAGAACTTACTAGCAGGATGGACAATGACATTCGATGTTACTGTTCCTAACGATATGACAATTTGCGACACAGGAAGCTATGCTCCTTTCTGCTCACCTTCATACGTTGTAAACACGGATAATAGTTATCACGAATCAGTTGCAAGTGGAGAAACTCTTACGTTACCTGACACGACATTGAATCTACAAATAGACGGAACACAAGTAGCGACATCAACATTTGCAACTTTAAGCAATCAAACAATTAATTTAGTATGGCAATAGACATCAACATTCCATCACAGGTAAAGAACTACGCAAACCTAGCAGGATTTCCTGTAACAGGAGCTTTAAAAACAATCTACATAGCAGAAGATACCAATAAGACATATCGTTGGACAGGTTCAGCTTATGTAGAGATTTCAGCAACTGCTGCTTCTACGTGGGGAGCAATCACAGGAACACTATCTGCTCAGACAGACTTACAAACTGCTTTAAACGCAAAGGTAACAGGCAATACTGCAATCACTGGAGCAACTAAAACAAAAGTAACCTACGATTCCAAAGGATTAGTTACAGCAGGAGCAGATGCAACGACAGCAGACATTGCGGATTCATTGAATAAACGATATGTTACCGATGCAAATCTAACAACGATTGGAAACACAAGCGGAACTAATACAGGAGACCAAACACTAAGTGGATTAGGTGGAGTTCCATACACGGGAGCAACACAAAGTGTTAACTTAGGATCTAATAACTTAATAACAAATAATGTATTTGATGGATTTACTTCCGTAGTAGCATCAGGTACATTAATAACACTTACACTCGCATCAACTCCTTCTTACTTAGTTACAGGAAGTGGAGGACAGGTAATAAAACTACCAAACGCTACAACTATTCCTACAGGTGCTATATATAACTTTAATAATAATCAGAGTAGTGGAACAATATCAGTAAATAATAACTCAAACACATTAGTAAAATCAGTTCCATCAGGTGGTAATATGATTTTAGAGTTAACTGATAATTCTACTGCTGCAGGAAGTTGGGATGCACACTTTCAAGCTCCTTCAAATGTTTCTTGGAGTACGAATACTTTTGACTATGTAGGCTCAATTACAGGTGCGACTTGGAATGGAGTTTCGATTGCAGATAATAGAATATCATCTGCTTCAATTTGGAATGCCAAACAAGATGCGTTAGTTAGCGGAACAAACATAAAGACGGTAAACGGTACTACTATCTTAGGAAGTGGTGACTTGACTATATCAACGGGCATCACAATCGGTACGACCGCAATCACTTCGGGTACTGTTGGACAGATTCTTTTTCAAGGTACTGGAAATGTAGTTCAAGAATCGGCTAACTTGTTTTGGGATAATACGAATGGACGTTTGGGGATTGGAACTAGTAGTCCATTGCACCCACTTACTGTTACGGGCAGGGGTTTATTTGGTTTAACAACAAATTTAGGTTCGGGAGCAACATTACAAATAGCAGGAATAAGTACATTTCCAATACAGATTTTATCTGATTCAACCAAAACTTTTGGATTGACTTATGAGTATAATACTTCATCATATTCCTTTCAAATATTTTCAGACTATTATTCGGGTTCAATCGAGCCAAAATTAACATTTGGAACTTTTTCTAATAAAACGAAACAACTTGTTTTATTTAATAGTGGCAACATAAGCATCAACACCACCACAGACGCAGGATTCAAGCTAGACGTTAATGGTACTGCGAGGGTGCAGAATAAATTAAGCGTTGGAACACCAACACAAACAACTGCGGTGATGGAAATTACAAGTACCACACAAGGATTTCTTGCTCCACGCATGACTTCAGCACAACGCACTGCAATTTCATCTCCAGCAGTTGGATTGCAAGTTTATCAAACTGATGGAGCAGAAGGTTTATACATTAACAAGTCCACAGGATGGGCATTATTATTATAATATGGAAACAACACAAACAAACGGAGTAGCGATTCAACCAATCGTATACCCACTTAACGAAGGTACTGCAACACGATTATCCGTGTTAGTTTTGAACTTTGCAACGGATGCAACGACTTGCACAACCTATTGGCAATTACTAACCGAAGACGGAAAGACATTATCACAAGACAATTACACCTTGACTGAAGAACAATTCTTAACTTGGGGTACTGATAATTCAGTGGTGAATGAGTATGTCGCTGAAGCAATTGGAGTAGTAATCATCTAAAACACGGACTATGTTAACACTATCAGAAGAACAAGTAAAGCAATTGGAAGCAATCTTAAGTGAATTACCGATGAAGTTCGGAGTTCCAATCTTGAATATCTTAAACGAAGCTAGTAAACCAAAGGATGAAGCAGAGTGAACTTCAAAAGGAATTAGACAGGTTTAAAAACTACGTCATCAGCGAATCGCAGAAGAACTTGCGTAAGCTAGGAAAAGACGGAGGTAAACTTTACGATTCAATAGAAGGACGTGTAAAGGCTAACGCTAATTCATTCGAGATGGAGTTCTCAATGGAGGAGTACGGATTGTATCAGGACAAAGGAGTATCAGGTACTGAAAGAAAGTTTAACACGCCTTACAAGTACACTACTAAAGCACCGCCTCCGAAAGCATTTGATAAATGGGCAGTTCGTAAAGGATTAGCACCACGAAAAAACGGAAAGTTTGCAAGTAGAAAGAGTTTACAATTTGCTTTGTCAAGATACATATTTAAGAAAGGAATCAAACCTAGTTTGTTTTTTACTAGACCATTTGAAAAAGCATACAAGAAATTACCACAAGATTTGGTAGACGCATTCGGAGTGGATGCAATAAAATTATTTAACGATTCAATTTACTTAACTAAAAAATAATGGGAATTTTTGCACGTTCACCGCACATTCTAACAATAAACGAAGCATCACAAACTGCATCAATGATTCAGGTATTCTTATGGAATGGAAATAGTACTCCAATACCTGCTTCTCCAGCATACACGTTGAGTAAAAACATTCCTTCGTCAAGTTCTCCTGCGACTTACTACGATTTATCCCCTTACATCCGTGAGTTTATTAATCACAACGCATTACAAGCAATCACAACAAGTAACGCACCTACTCCTTCAGCTCAATGGTGCTGGGTAGGAGTGAAGACATTCAAGAAAACTACAGGTGGATTCGTTCAGTTTGGAACAACATTACTTTACAGAGCTTACGAAGGCTACGGTAATTACACGGACGGAGCAAATCCTAACTTATTTAGAGTTCATTTGGATCAAGGAACTTACAACTATTATCTAGACGGAACAGGAAACTACGGACACTTGACAATTGAAAACATTTCAGGAGATACAATCAAATATACAAACCTAGTAACAGGAGCAAACAATACTTCGTCTTTGGGAACGTTAAACGTACAAGACTTTCCAAGAGTGTACTCAACTTATTTAAGTGCAGGGAACAAGGTGGAAATCATAAATGCAGGTACTACGGTATGGACTGCAACCTTTCAACCTAAAGAAGAATGTAAATACACGCCTGTAAGATGCGACTTTGTAAACAAATACGGAGCGTGGCAAACTGAGTGGTTCTTTAAAGCAAGTAACCGAGCAATCAATGTTGAAAACACGGAATACAATTTAATGCCTAAAACTTATCCTGCTTACGATGTATTAGAAGGACAAAGAAAAGTATTTAACACGAACGCAAAAGAACAAGTTAAGGTAAACACCGATTGGGTAAACGAAAGCTACTCAGAGGTAATTAAACAACTAATGTTAAGCGAAAGAATCTTACTAGACAAATCACCAGTTAAGATAAACACGAAATCAACTGAGCTTTTCAAAAGCATAAACACACATATGATTAACTACCAGCTCGACTTTGAATACGCTTACGACACAATTAATTCTGTAGTGTAATGAATAGAAAGGTACAAGTATATATCGAAGGACAAAAACTCGAACTATTCAACGATGAGCAAATTCAGGTAACGTCAACGCAACAGAATGTAGCGGACATATCCAAAACTTACACGGACTTTTCACAAAGTTTCACAGTTCCTGCTTCGCCTTACAACAATCAAATCTTACAACACTTTTACCAGAGTGATGTAGATGCGACAATCGACCACAACATTCGTAGAAATGCTTTTATCGAAATTGACTTAACTTTCTTTCGTAGGGGTAAAATTCAGATTGATAAAGCACAACTAAAAAACGGACAAGCAGAAAGCTACTCACTATCTTTTTACGGAGAAGGGAGAACGTTATTAGACCACTTTGGAGAGGACTTATTATCAGATTTAAACTACACAGATTTAAACCACACATACACAGGTACAGAAGTAAAAAATAGAATAACAGACGATACAAATGCTTATCACGTTAAATACCCGTTGATAAGTTCTAAGAGAATTTGGACTTGGACAGGTCAAGCACCTACGACAATTACTCCAAGTTGGTTAACGATACCTACGAGTGGTTCTAGTGACATACACAACACAGCAGGACACATTCATTATGGGGAGTTATTTCCTGCAGTTAGAGTAAGTAAAATCTTTGGACAAATTGCAGCTAAATACGGAATTTCATTAAACGGAAACTTTCTAAGTGACGATAGATTCTCAAAATTGTTTTTGTGGTATAAAAACAAAAATGAATTTAATTTCTTTACTGAATCACAAATTGTAGATTTTAATAACATAACCACAAGTTCAAATGATGCGTCCAATTCAATAGATGTTACTGATAATTCGATTGAAGTTAAATTTCAAGATTACGAAAATCCAAATTTAACAACGCATAATATTTCAATTAATGTATTTTCAGCTACAAGTGGAGTAGGATATGTGTTAGATATTTACCAAAATGGGAACTTATACCAAAGCACTCCTTTTATAGGTACTGGAGTATTAACTTCTATTGTCATTCAAAATACAATTGGATTAGACTCTACCTATACATTTAAAGTGAGGTCAAATGCAGCAGGTTCAGTTCATTTCAAAATTACATACACAATTTATGCAGTTACAGGTGGTGCTACTTTCCCAATAGTTGGTCAAGTTGACTGCTATACAAATACGTTAGTTTTAAACACAGATTTAGCATCATTATCTCCAGTGATGAAGATAAGTGAATTTTTTAGTGGGATTCTTAAGATTTTCAACATGACTTGCTACGGAATCACGGACAATAGTTTTCAAGTAGAACCATTAGACGATTGGTATTCAGCAGGAGCAATAGTGGACATCTCTCCATTTACAGACGTAGATACTATTGACGTAGACAGAATGAAGCTCTATAAAAAGATAACAATGAAGTATCAGGATTCCGAATCATTCTTAAACAAGCAGTTCAGTCAGTTGTTTATGAGAGAGTACGGAAACACGACATACCAATATCCGTATGATGGAGATGAATATACTTTAGACGTACCATTTGAGAATCTTTTACAGACTAAATTTACAGGTACAAACTTACAAGTAGGCTACTCACTAAACAATGAGTTTGCTCCGTATGTTCCTAAACCAATTTTGCTTTATCAATACGACAATAAAGACGTTGACTTCCATTTTAACAACGGAAGTACGACAAGCAACATTACAAACTACACACCATTCGGTCAAGACCTATACACCAACTTAACGGACTACACTTTAAACTTTGCACCTGACATTTCCACTATACTCAATGTTCCGGTACAACAAACGTTATTTGGTACATACTACTTTTCGTACTTGTATAATCTTTACAACTTAAAACAACGGTTGATTAGCGTTAAAACTATTTTGCCTATTGCTTTACTTACAGGACTACGATTAAACGATAGATTAGTAATCAGAGATAAACGCTACATCATTAATTCAATGCAATCTAATCTTACTACTGGAGAGGTAAACTTTCAGTTGATTTTAGACTTTAGACCGATGGTAAATTCTACTCAGATTCCAAACGTAGGAGTTGATGGAGGAGACATTCAATTATCTATTGACTTTGTAAACGATACTTATTCTGCGTTAATGACTTCATCTAATCCTGACGTAACTATTACGCCTAGTTTAATTTATGCAAGTCAGTTGGTAACTGTTACTTTACCTAGTGGAACTGCAGGAACGGTTTACCCTGTATTAGTTACCTACACATTAAATAGTGGAATTACACAAACACGAACCATAAATATCTTACAACAATGATAAAGAACATAATAGCAATGCTTTCGATAGACAACTACTACGGGGTATCAGAAAACATAGACATAGCCAAAGGGAAATATGCTTACACAACTTCCTTTCGTAAAATGACAAGACAAGAGATAAGAAAAAACGCACGTAAAAAAGTTAACTGATGGCTGAAAAGAAAGTAATAGAATTAGAAATAAATTCCAACTTAGGTGGTTTAAAAGACCAATTAAGACAAGCTAAACAAGCAGTTCAGGAATTAGCAGATAAATTTGGCAGTTCATCACAAGAGGTTGCTAATGCTGCAGATAATGTACGATCTCTTGAGAAAGAAATTAAGCAAACCAATAAAACGTTAAAATCTATTGGTATTGAAGGAAAGTTTCAGGCAATTACAGGAAGTATTACAGGTGTATTAAATGGATTTCAGGCAGTTCAAGGTTCGCTTGGGGTATTAGGAATACAAAGTGGAAAGGTTGAAGAAGCATTATTGAAAGTTCAATCTGCAATGGCTTTAGCAGATGGTGTTGAAGGTATTTTTAAAGCAGGAACTTCCTTTAAAAAACTAAAAGATTTAGCAGTAACTTCATTTCAAGGAATGACAACTGCAGGTAAAGCTTTTACAGTTACAGGAATTGGTTTGTTAATTACTGCTCTTGCTGTTGCAGCAAATGCAATGGGTGCTTTTGGAGATTCAACAGAAGAAGCAGAAAAAAAGCAAAAGAAATTAGAAAAACAATTAAAAGCAACTAATGAAGAAATTGCTCAAACTAAAAAATCAACTTTTGATTATGCGGATATTTTAGATGGACAAACACAACGTGAATTAAACAACGCAAAAAAACGAGGTGCATCAGACAAGGAATTATCAAACATTACTTTAAGTGGTGCGAAAAAACGATTATCTGTTTTAGAAGAAGAAGTAGATACGGCAATGAAGTTGTATTTAAAATATTCATCAACAGGAAGCCAAAAACAATATGATGCCGCAGCTGATGCTTTAACTCAAGCACAAGCTCAACGTGATGCCTTAGCAACCGAACTTGAGGGGATGGATGCCGATGCTAAAGCAACAGCAATTCAAAATAGCAAGGATAGAGCAAAAGAAGCAAGAGAACAAGCAGCAGCAGCAGCAAAGGCAAAACAAGAAGTAGTAGACCAAGCAGATGCTGACGCTAAACGTCTTGCATTAGAAAGACAACAGGAGTTTGATAATTCAATCCAAGACATAGCAGAGCAAAACCATCTCAATACTTTAAACGATCAACAAAAAGAAGAATTAGCAGTACAAGATAAATACTTTACTTTAGAAACATTAGCAGGAGAAAACAAAGATGCGTTAGCAGAAATAGAACTGGCTAAAATGAATGAGTTGAATGACATCAACTTAAAATATCAAGACTTAGACTATAAGCAAAAACAAGAAGCAAGATTAAAAGAAGAAGCAGCAACTAAAATATCAAAAGATAAAGAAATTGCAGCAGCTCTAGCAGTAGCAGAACAAAAGAGAGCTATACAACAAGAAAGTTTAAATGTTGCATTAGCAGGAATACAATTAATTAAAGGAGTATTTGAAAAATCCAAAGGAGTACAAAAAGCAGCAGTTGTTGCAGAATCTGCTATTGGTATTGCTAAAATTATTATTAGCACTCAAACTGCAAACGCAGCAGATAGTGCAGCAGCAGCATTAATGGGCCCTGCAGGTGTAGCATATAAAGCAAGCAAATTAGCCATAAATAAAATTAGCGCAGGTATTGGAATAGCAGCAAATATTGCAGCGACTGCTAAAGCATTAAAATCATTAGGTGGAGGAGGCGCACCAAGTGGTGGTGGCGGTGGTGATTTAGGAGGTAATAGTGGAGCTGGAGGAAGTGGAGTTATGTCTGCAAACTTTAACGTTGTAGGAAACTCAGGAATCAATCAACTTGGACAACTTCAACAGAAACCAATGAAGGCATATGTGGTTTCAGGTGATATGTCAACTGCACAAAGTTTAGATAGAAACAGAATTGAAAATGCAACATTAGTACAATAAAACGTTTTAATATTATGAAAATAGTTGAATTAGTAATAGACTCAAAAGATGAATTAAGCGGAATTGATGCAGTTTCTGTAGTTCATTCTCCAGCAATAGAGGAAAACTTTATTTATCTAGCAAAACACGAAGTAGAGTTAAAAGAAATAGACGCAGAGAAACGCATCCTTATGGGTGCTGCATTAGTTCCTAACAAACAAATCTACAGAGTAAACGAAAAGACAAAAGAAGAATACTACATATACTTTTCTGAGAACACCGTTCGTCAAGCATCAGAGTTATTCTTAATGAACTCAAATCAAAACAACGCTACATACGAACACGACAAGAAACTTAAAGGAATGTCGGTTGTAGAAAGTTGGATTATTGACGATAGTAAATCGGATAAATCCCGATTTTATGGCTTTGATTTGCCAAAAGGAACTTGGATGATATCAATGAAGGTAAACAACGAGGAAGTTTGGCAAGATGTTAAAGCAGGTAAAGTAAAAGGATTCTCAATCGAAGGTTACTTCGCTGACAAGTTAGAAATGTCAATGTTAAGTGGAGAAGATTTATTATTGGAACAAATCAAACAAATAATTATTGAAGATGGCAAAATTTAAAACACCGAGTTACTCAAGTCCAAAAGGTGGTAAAAGAGGATGTCTATGTGAAAACGGAAAATACTCATCGAAATGTTGCGATGGTAGTCTTCAAGCACAAGGCATAGGAACGACTACAGGAACTGAAAATGTATCTGTAACAATTAGTTCAGGTACTACATTAATCATTCGTCAGAACGGATAAAAATACAACATAACTAAAATACAATCGTTTAAATAATATATAAATAAAAACAATTTATGAAAAATAGCACAATCAACAAAATCAAAGCACTTCTAGGAATGGAAGTGAGTTTAGAAATGATGAAGTTAGCAGACGGAACTACGGTTCTTGAAGCAGACGCATTTGAAATGGACAACGAAGTATTTATCGTTACTCCAGATGAGCAAAAAATTCCTTTGCCGATTGGTGAATATGAATTAGAGAATGGAATGATTTTAGTAGTAGAAGTAGAAGGAATGATCAAAGAAGTTAAACCTGCTCCAATGGGTGAAGAAGTAGCTCCTGAAGATGAGGTTGCTCCTGAAGTTCCTGTAGCTGCTGCTGAAGAAGTATCTGCTCCAAAGAAAACAGTTGAGTCTATCGTTAAAGAAACATTCTTCTCAGAAATCGAAGCATTAAAAACAGAAAATATTGAATTGAAAGCTAAATTGGAATTGCTTTCTAAAGTTGAAGAAGTTGCAACAGAAGCAACCGAACTTTCAGAAGAGCCAAAACCGATTATGCACAATCCTGAAAACACGAAACCAGTAGAGATGTTTAAGTTTGCACAAAACAGAACTAAAACTTCTTTGGATTCAATCTTTGAAAAATTAAACAAATAATATTAACTAACAAACATTTATAAAAAATGGCAACTACAACATCAATTACTACTACTTACGCTGGAGAATTTGCAGGTAAGTACATTGCCGCAGCTTTATTGTCTGCACCAACATTAGAACAAGGTGGTTTAACTATTCACCCGAACGTAAAGTTCAAACAAGTTATTCAAAAAATCGGAAGTGATGCAGTCGTTAAAGACGCAACTTGTGATTTCAGTGCTACATCTACATTGACATTGACTGAGAAAGTTCTTCAACCTGAGGAGTTCCAAGTTAATTTACAATTGTGTAAAAAAGATTTCCATTCAACTTGGCAAGCTGCTGAGATGGGATATTCTGCATTTGATGTACTTCCTAAATCTTTCTCTGATTACCTTATCGGATATGTTGCAAACAAAGTATCTTCTGCAATGGAAACAACAATTTGGACAGGAGTTAACGCTACTGCAGGTCAGTTCGCAGGTATCATGACACAATTGACTACAGACGCTGCTTTACCATCTGCACAAGAAGTTGCAGGTACAACAGTTACTGCTGCTAACGTTGTTGCTCAAATCGGTTCTATCGTTGATGCTATTCCTTCACGTTTGTACGGTCAACCTGACTTGAAATTGTACCTTTCTCAAAACATCGTTAAAGCATACATTCGTGCTTTAGGTGGATTCGGTGCTTCAGGATTAGGTGCTAATGGTACTAACAATCAAGGTACACAATGGTACACAAACGGAAGTCTTTCTTTCGATGGTTTACCAGTATTTATGGCTAACGGATTAGCTGATAACACAGGTATTGCTACTACCACTTCTAACCTTCACTTCGCAACAGGTTTGTTGAACGATATGAACCAAGTTAAAGTATTAGATATGGCTGACT
>Ga0209084_1000747_pt1 | contig 29683 bp, 25 predicted proteins | sample C_130820_MF_Meta_FD_187309 | JGI IMG/M metagenome (GOLD analysis project Ga0209084, IMG submission 187309) | Freshwater microbial communities from Lake Croche, Canada to study carbon cycling - C_130820_MF_MetaG (SPAdes) (version 2) | ecosystem: Environmental > Aquatic > Freshwater > Lake... | reverse complement strand
TTCTATACCCCCTTCAGGGTCGTTTACCTCTGGATCAGCGACAGGATTTCCAGCTACAAGCACAGGATGACCGCACCTTCACAACGGAGGAAGTAGATGGAATACTTCACAACGATCTGGCTAGATTTGAACGGGGGGTTACCACTCTCTGCCCTATCCGTCTTACACAAGGTCAGTTTGATAGCCTGTGCAGTTTCGCTTTTAATTGTGGTTTGGGAACTCTCCAACGCAGTACGCTCAGGCAGAAGCTCCTACGAGGGGAGACAGAGGATGCGGCGCAGGAGCTATTGAAATATTGCATGGGAGGGGGTAAAATCCTCAAGGGGCTACAGAACCGCCGCATTGATGAACGTGCCTTGTTCCTATCTTAGGATGCCAAATGCCCTTACAGAAGATCGTACTCAAGCCGGGGGTTAACCGGGAAAACACTCGGTACACCAATGAAGGCGGGTACTACGAGTCTGAGAAGGTGCGCTTCCGTCAGGGAACTCCCGAGAAAATTGGCGGCTGGCTACGCATTTCCGCTAACACCTTCCTCGGTATCTGCCGTTCCATGTGGAACTGGGTAACCCTAGCGGGTCAGAACCTGATTGGTCTTGGAACAAACCTGAAGTTCTACATTGAACGGGGTGGAGCGTATTACGATGTAACCCCCATCCGGGCATCTTCTACGATCAATAACAATCCGTTTGCGCTTATTGCATCTACTACGGTTACGGTAACAGACACCGCGCATGGGGGTATAACCGGGGACTTTGTTACGTTTAGTGGGGCAGTAGATATTGGTGGGGGTGCTACTAATGTTACAGCCGCAGTATTAAATCTAGAGTTTAAGATAACCGTTATTGATGTTAATAGCTACACTATAGTTCTATCCGTAATCCCTAATGCTACCGCGATTGCAGGTTCTCCCGGTGGTGGCGCTTCGGTAGTTGCTGCCTACCAGATTAATGTTGGCCCTGAGTTCCAAGTCCCGCTTACCGGATGGGGTGCGGGGTACTGGGGTCTTGGCTCATGGGGAGCAAACAATGTAGGAACAGACCAGCTTCGCGTCTGGAGCCAGAGCAACTATGGACAAGACTTAATCTTTGGCCCCCGTGGTGGTAGCGTGTACTACTGGACTGCTGAAGATGTGACTGTACGGGGTGTAAACATTAATACCCTTGGTGGTACGGTAACTTTTACGAGTGCTACGCCAACGGTGGTAACGCTAACCAATATCCTAGCCGAGAACACACGGGTTCAGTTTGCTGCGACCTCATCGTTGCCAACCGGGGTAAGCGCAAGCACAACCTACTACCTGCAAAATGTGGTTTCTGGTGTATCTGCCAACATATCCTTGTCTGCTGGTGGAGCGTTAATCAGCACATCTTCTACTGGATCAGGCGTTTACATATCCTTGCTGGTGGATGCCCCACTCTTTCAGAACTACATCCTGATATCCGATGTCAGCAGGTTTGTACTTCTGTTTGGGTGTAACGACATAGCCACTTCCACACCGCTTGATCCAATGCTGATCCGGTGGTCAAACCAAGAGTCCGTGGTAGACTGGTATCCATCTATTGCTAATCAGGCAGGTTCTGTTCGCTTGTCGCATGGATCAGCCATCCTGACTGCGGTGCAGGTTCGCCAAGAAATACTTGTCTGGACGGATTCCTCGTTGTATTCGCTCCAGTACCTTGGCCCACCGCTGGTTTGGGGGTCTACGCTTGTGGGGGATAACATCTCTATCATTAGTCCCAACGCTGCAATTATTGCTTCCGGTACAGCATACTGGATGGGTGTGGACAAGTTCTACAAGTACGATGGGCGTGTATCCACCATGCGCTGCGATCTGCGGCAGTTCATCTTTAACGATATAAATTTAGGTCAGGGTTACCAAGTCTTTGCTGGTACTAACGAGGGCTTTAATGAAGTTTGGTGGTTCTATTGCTCATCCACTGCCACGGCTATCGACAAGTATGTAATCTACAACTACGCAGAAGATATCTGGTACTACGGCAACATGGCTCGGAGTGCATGGCTGGACAGCGGACTGAGCAGCTTCCCGATGGCGGCTACCTATCTGCCTAATAGCACGGGCAACATCGTCAACCATGAATCCGGGGTAGATGACGGGGTAACTGGAACCCTTACGCCGATTACAGCGTCCATAACGTCCTCCCAGTTTGACATCGGGGACGGGCATAACATGGCGTTTGTCTGGCGTATGCTGCCTGACTTGACCTTCCGGGGTTCCACCGATGGGACAACTCCCAGTCTTACGATGCAGCTTCTCCCGTTGCAGAACTCTGGCTCCGGGTACAACGATCCCAAGTCTGTCGGCGGCACAAGCACAACGGCTACCCAGAGCGTAACGGCAACGCAGACCTACCCAATCGACTTGGACACCTTCACGGGTCAGGTCAATATCAGGGTTCGTGGACGGCAGATGTCAATGCGGATTGAGTCTACTGCGCTGGGTACGCAATGGCAGCTCGGTTCCCCCCGGATTGACCTCAGGCCTGACGGCAGGCGCTAACTATGGGAATGCTTGCGTTACGCGCACCGCCCAACCTGCCAAAGCCACCGCAGGAGTACGACCCTGCCTACATGAATCAGTTGCTAAACATCCTGACGTTGTTCTTCAATAACCTGAACGCAGTACAGCAGCTTTCATTGGCGGGGCTAAACTTAAACCTAGATACCTTGCCAACAGACGCAGATTACGATACCCTGCGTGATGGTGATGTTTACAGAGACAGGTTTAGTCCGGTGAATGGGCTTAAAATCAAGGCTCCAATATCCATCGGTGGCGGCATAACAGGCGTATCTGGATCAGGCGCAGTCGGTACAGTTGTGCCAAATATCAGTAAAGCCCTAACAGGTGTATCCGCAGCAGGCGCAGTGGGTACGGTAACACCATGACCGATCAAGAACTCTACGAAATTCTCGGCTACCAACCCAAGAGCTTTGCCTACGGTGGCGGCACGGGTGAGGACGCTTTTAAACAAGCAGCCAGTAGTATTTATGGGGCTGGGAATCCGTATGGGGAAAACTTAGCGGGACAGCAAGCCGCAATTACTGAAGCTCTTAGAGGTTCAGGCGTATCTAATGAGTACGCAGCTAATCTATTTGGCGTTGACCCTGCCCAAGTAGCGGAACTTTTAGGACGCTATGCTACCCCAACCGCTGCTACCGTAACTCCTACTACGGCTACCGTAACTCCCGCAGCTACTAGCATAACAAGTACCCTTGATAATGCTGGTTTGGTAAGCACAGCACTACCTGCGGCGCAGACAGCCATACCAACTGGCGTGGCAGATGTAGACCTTAGTGCTACAACCAACCCATTTTTGCACAAAACCGTAGCAACATCATCTGGTCAAACATATAATTATGATGATATTGTTAGCCAAATAAATTCAAGGTATGCGGAAGGCAAAAATCCAACCCTTGCTGTTAAGTCTGCGTTACAACTAGGGCTGTCTGATGATGTTATTGCAAGTCTGCCCGGTGTGGATGCTGCTGCTATTGCGGCTGGACATAATTTAATTGACTCCGGGGCTTTTGTTGGCGCAGCCACAGGGACAACGGCAGACGCTCAAACAGAAGCTACTTATGGCTCCGCTTTGTATAATGCCAGAATTGCGGCTGGTTTAGACGCATACGGATTTCCACCAGCAGAAGTAGCAAAAAAACGAACGTTGGGAACTTATGTAGAACCCACCATACCCGCAGCTACAAGCATAACGAAGACCCTTGATAATGCTGGGTTGGTAAGCACAGCGCCATCTGCACTGTCCGTGCAAGATGCAACAACTGGAAGAATGGTGGAGGATCAATCTGGGGAAGGGACGGGATCAGTATTCCAAGCCTATACACCCGCAGAAGCTGCGCTGTATAACAAGCCAATTCCAAAACCTATAGGTGGCCCTACCGGGGCTACTCTTGTGCCGATGATTGGCAGCGCACAGACAACTACAGGTGCAGGGGATAATGTAGAAGTAACGTCTGGATCACCACAGCTTACTGGATATTCTGCAACCATCGGTAATATGAATTATTACTACAAACCAGATGGTACGTTTCTATATTCAAAAGTAAAACAAAACCTAGGCGATCAAACCCGTACAGCATTCAATACCGTTGTACTCCCAGCACTTACCGCCGGATTTTCTACCGCTGCCAATGCTGGAACGGCGGCTCTTGAAGGCGCATACTCCGGGGCAGTGGCGGGGCAAGCAGCAAGCACTCTTGGCTCAACCCTTGGTAGTTACCTTGGGATTACAGACGCAGCTATATCCAATGCTGTTGGCAATGCAATTATTGGCGCTGCTGCCAACAAAGGTGATCCAGTACAGGCGGCTAAAAACGCAGCTATAGGTTATGGGGTAAGTCTTGGTGCAGATCAAATTAGTGGGGCTTTAAACAAAACATTACAAGATAGTGGAATGAGTGTAGCTGACGCAGCCGCCGCCACTAAAGCAGCCCTTACCGCTGGTACTTCTATTGCTACCGGAGCTTTAACTGGTGCAAATATCCCACAGACCGTCCTAAATGCTGGACTTGGAGCGGCTACAAGTTGGGCTGCGGATCAAAGTGGTTTAACTGGCCCAGCAAAAGCTATATTTACAAATGCTCTTACCTCCGCATTACAAGGCAAGGATATAAGCGTACCCGGTGTTTTCATGGCGGCAATGAACGGAGCAAAATCAGAAGCAGCTAAGACCCCCGGTGCATCTACCAGAACGGGCGGCGATGTTGTTTCCGATTTAACGGCTGCGGGGCTTACCAATAATTCAGGTGACCTTGACTCTGCTGAAATAATCCGACTTTCTTCACCGTTATATTCAACCCAACAAACGGAAGAGGAAGCACTATCGGGGCTAAATGCAGCGATAAATGCCGATAAGATATCTGCATATGGCGATTTTAGAAATGATTGGCTATCCGGTGCGCTTCAAGATGAATTAACAGGGACTAGAACAAATGCTCAGGGACTTATCGACTATATGGCCGATAAAGGAATTACTCTGTCCCCAGAGGAGGCTAACAACCTTCTAACAGTTGGTGCTTTAGCCAAACCTAGTAGTACCGAAACGGGTAGCGATACCTTTGACCGTGTTTCCGGCGATGATACAACCCTTACTGATGAACAATTAGCTGCAATAGCTGCCGGGGTAAATGCGGATACAGCAACTTCTGTAGGCGAACCAATATCGGTAGTAGGGGAAAAAGGTGATGATGAGTTAGGATGGCTTGATTCTGGTGTAGTTGGGACTGATTACACTTTGCCATCCGTGGATATTGTAGGCAAAAAACTTACAGACGATGGTGCGGCAACAGATATCGGAGTTATAGATGTAAAAGGGGATGACACGGTAGACGGCGGGGGCGGAAATGACACGGTAGACGGTGGGGGCGGAAATGACACGGTAGACGGTGGTTCAAGTGTTGTATTACCTACTAGCGTAGGCGATCCAATAGTGGTTGATGTCCCTCCTGAGGAAGTTGTTGAGGAAGTTATCCCTCCAGTTGTCCCTCCAGTTGTCCCTCCAGTTGTCCCTCCAGTTGTCCCTCCAGTTGTGCCTCCAGTTGTGCCTCCAGTTGTGCCTCCAGTTGTGCCTCCAGTTGTGCCTCCAGTTAAGCCCCCGGTTAAACCCCCGGTTAAACCTCCGGTTAAACCTCCGGTGGTTGTACCCTCTGCTGAAACAGGTGGAGTAGGTGAGTCTGGTTACAGGCCCGGAGATGTGGTTAAGGCTCGTGAAGGCGCAACTAAAGAAGAATCCGAGGACGCCATTGAGGATTTGCTTGCTGCCTTAGAGGGACGCAAACCCGCTAAGAAAAAGAGTAAACAGAAGGCTGGTGAAAAAGCTAAAATGGCTACAGGTGGCGATGTAGATGCCCTGTTGGCTTCCCTTGGGTTCGATGAATATTCCGGTGGGTCAATGGATGACCTGCTCAAGACAATACGCTAGAGGAGATTTATATGGCTGATACATACGATACTATAGGTGACTATTACGAATATGGTGCGCCAGATACTTCTTATAAAGTTGGCACTAGCAGCAGCTTTGATATACCCGACTATCTTGGTGGTTCTAGTGGTCAACCATTAACGGGATATGAACAATCGGATATAGATAAGTATTACGATGACAAAACTACCCCAGAGCAGAAAATAGCAATTTCAAATAGTGGACTTAGCTCGGCAAACATAAAAGGTTTAACTGACCTTTTTAAAACTGCGGGTGGTGCAATTGATTGGGCCAAGGTAGCTGCTGCGGCTGGTGCTGGGATGCAGTTATTTGGAAATAAAACTCCCCAAACTGCGGGGTCTACGTTGCCCATTCCCAAGCTGGATGTAACTCGGGCAGGTATAAATTACAACGATCCATATCGGCGTCCCGGTTCTGCTGGTAGGGAGTACTTTACCTCCCCGTTGTATTCTGCTCAAGGTGACCCTATTGCGCTAGCCGCAGCCCAAGACGCCGCAAGGACTCAAGCGCAGGGGATTGCAAGTGTTTACAAGCCTACTGCAAGGCCAGTCAATCCGTACTCCTTGCCCGTTACCGGAACGATGCGGACTCCGTGGGAAAAGGCTCAAGCAACCTCCATGGGCTACGGCACTGCCACTAAACTTGGTGGGATTGGTGAGGATAAGTACTATCAGAATATTTCTGACTTCATGGGCAAAGGCCCAAGCCAAGAACAACTTCAAGCTGGAATGAAACAGTATGGGGTTAGTCAGGCAGATGTGGATAAATCTACGGGGCTGTATCCGGTAACTCAACCTGCTGCCGGGTTGGCGGCTCTTCCAGCGGCTCCAGTGCAAAAACTTAGTGATATATTATCTGCTGGGCAGTTAGCTAGTCTTGCTGGCGGAGGAACTAACGCAACTAATCTTGCAGATACAACCACCACCCAACCCAACACCCTAGCAACGCAGCAAAGCAATGATGCAGTCACTGCGGCACAAGTAGCTGCTGCCACCCAAACAAACCCAACAGGCGGAAATACCACTTTTGATTATGCCCAAAATAGAGCAACTGGTGGTATGCTAACTGCCGCTCATGGAAGATATCTGCGTGGAGGTACAGACGGTATGGCTGACAAGATAAACACCAGCATTGATGACACACAACCCGCAAAGCTCAGTCATGGTGAGTTTGTAATCCCGGCTGATGTTGTATCCCACCTTGGTAACGGTAACTCGGATGCAGGCGCAGATAAGCTGTATCAGATGATGGCCCGGATACGCAAGGCCCGTACAGGTAATGCAGAACAAGGCAAGAAGATTAACCCTGATAAGTTTATGCCGGGTGGTATCGCTACGGGGTACGCTACTGGGGGAGCTATTGGGTTTGCAGGGCCGGATGGAAGTACGGTTACTGCTCCTTCTGCCGCTGCCCCCCTTGGCAGTTCCTCGGCATCCAGCCTATCACCTTGGGCTGCTCCATATGTAACAAGTATGCTGGGCAAGACTGAGGCTGTAGCTAACCAACCGTATCAAGCCTACACAGGGCCGCTGACCGCTGGGCCATCCGACCTACAGCAGCAGCAATTCGCCGGTCTTAGTGGCCTCACGGCTGCGGGGTACACCCCAACTAATGCGTCCTTTGCGGGTCTAGGCGCTGCGGGTCAGCAGTCCTACATGAATCCCTACCAGCAGGGTGTAACGGACATTGAGAAACGTAAGGCAGGGGAAGCTGCGGATATAGCTAAATCTGCACTTAACGCACAGTATGCCCAGAAGGGTGCGTTTGGGTCTAGGTCGGATATTGGTCAAGCCGCATTGGCTTCTGGGCTTGCTACACAGCTTGGTGATATACAGGCTAAGGGTTCACAAGCAGCCTACACCTCTGGGCTGGATCAGTTCAACAAGGAACAAGCAGCACAGGAAGCTTCCCGCCAGTTTAGTGCTGGCTACGGTTTGCAATCTCTTGGCGCATTGGGTACAGCGGGTGCAACGCAGCAGGGTATTGAACAGGCTGGTATCGGTGCAGACCTCAAGCAGTTTGAGGAGCAACGGGCTTACCCGCAGGAGCAGCTTAAATTCCAAAGGGATATGCTTACCGGGATGCCTATATCGACGCAAGCATCTACGCCTAACACTTCACAGGCACAAACTGCTGGAACTAATATGGCTACAGTAACCCAGCTTCTAAAACAGCTTGGCATAACCTCATAAGGAATAGATCATGAATCTCGTAAAACTGCAAGATGATCTTAGGATGCTCCCTATGGCGTTGTTGGACGCCAAGGCAAAAGGGCAAGACCCGAATGTACCTGCATGGTTAGCCACGGGGGTACTGAATGAGAAGCTGGACGCCCAGAAACGCGCTGGCCTAGCTCAAGGTGCAGCAAAGGGTTCGTTACCTAGCGTTGCTGAACAAATACAGCAGAAAGCGGGGCTTATGGCCTTGCAGGGTCAGCGTCAGCAGCAGTCTCAACAACAGATGGGTGAGCAGGCAGCGCGGGCTCCCACACCCACCGCTGAGAATACGCCCCAGCCAGAAGGCCAGCCGCAAGAAGAATTTGCAGCAGCAGGGGGTGGTATTGCCCGTCTGCCAGTTGACCCCCGTATGTTTGACTACAGGGGCGGCGGGATCATTGCGTTTGCGGGTGATGGTGAGGAGGGGTCAAAAGTTCCTTCAGCGTACGTTCCTTTAGAAAGGCGCGAAGGGGAAGATTTTGAAGACTACTTTGCGCGGGTAGATGCGGAAGAAAGTAGGTTAAAAAAAGAACGCAAAGCAGCCTTACCATCAACATATATAACTCCTTCAGCAAGGAGCGAAGGGGAAAGTTTTGCCGAATATAGAAATCGGATAATTGCTGAACAAGATGCAAAAAAGGCAGCAAAAATAGAAGCCGAAAGGCAAGCAAATGAAGCCGTTAGAAAAGCAGCGGTAGAACAACGTCCTAGATTATCAAGCCCGTTTGCTCAGGCTGGAACTGATCCCGGCGCCCCCCGTGCTGGTATAGCTGCCGTAGCTCCCCCTGCTGCCGCTCCTCCCCCCGCTGCCGTTCCCCCGCCGCCTGCTCCCGCGCCTGCTCCTGCGCCTGCTCCACGCCCACAAATTCCACGCCCACAAGCCCCTCAGCCACAGGCGGTAGCTCCCGCTCCCGTTCCACCAGCACAAGGCATAGCGCAACTTCCGGTTGAGCGTACCCCAACGGATACAGGCGTAGAAGGTATGCTGATGGAGTCCCTTAAGGCTAAATACAAAGCTCCTACGCTTGACGAACTAAAAGCAGAACGGGCTTCTGCTACACCAGAATCTCTAAGGCAACCCGCTGGGTTAGAACAGTTGGCGCGGCTCAATGAGATGCAGAAAAAGCGTGAGGCTGGCGCATCGGGCCGTAAATTGGATGAGATTACTCAAAGTATGCTAGGCATAGGACTCCCCGGTGGTTACGGCGCTGCGGCTATGAGAGCGGGACAAGCTGCTACTGCCGCAGATGAAGCCTTCGCTGGGGATCAAAACAAACTGCGTTCTGCCATTGAAGCCGACCAACGGGGTGAAGCTACCGCTGAACAGACCGCGCTTCTCAGTGGGTTGGCAACGGGCCGTGCGGCTACGGCTACCGCCGGGGAAGCTAGGCAGAAGGACTTGGCGCAGGTTTATGGAACCCAGACTACAGCTAAAACTCAGGCTGCTGCTGATTTGGCCCATGCTAACTCTGCGCTGGCGGTGGCTAAGTTAGGGCTTCAGGGCCATCAATATACTGCCGATCAGCATCTTAAGGGTGTATTGGCTAGCGCCGCCCAACGGGGGGATACTGGAGAAGTTAAAGCTCTGACTGCGGCTATCACTTTAGTCAAAAACGACCGGGGGATTGCTGCCCTAGAGAAAATGTCAGAGGACGCTTCAAAGTCAATGATCCCTAGTGAGCGCCTTAAAGCTGCTGGCTACCTAAAGCAGATCGAAGAACGCACCATACAGCTATACGAAAGCCAAGGAGTCCGTATTCCTAGGAGTACAATGCCCACAGCCCCCGGCGCAGCAGGCCCCGGCGGATTGAAATACAACCCCGCTACGGGGAAGATTGAATGAGGTAGTTTATGGCGTATTCAGTTTCGCTACCCGATGGTCGATCCGTCGAGTTTCCTGATGAGGTATCCCATGCAGATGCCGCTGCCATAATACAAAAGCAGTTTCCCCAACTCGCCCCTAAATCTGCTGGGTTCTCTTTAGCCGATACGGCGCTCTCGCTGGGGCAGGGTGTCATTGGCGCAGGTAAATCTCTCTCCGATATATTCGGTGCGGAGAACGTAGTCTCCGGAGCCTTGGAAAGCGCATCAAAAGGGCTTGGTTCCTTAATCACCCCTGAGCGGCAGGCAGAGCAGACTAGGCGCAAAGCCACAATCGAAGCCGCTGCTAAAGAGCCCGGGATATTGCCTGAGATAAAGGCTGAACTTGCTGGAGTAGTCGAAGCCCCCATTCAATCGACAGCGCAGGCGCTGGGGTCAATTGCCCCTTATTTAGCAACTAGCGTTATTGGGGGCGCTGCAAAACTGCTGCCTGCTACGGTCAAAGCCATTAACTATGTGGTCGGGGCGCTACAGGGCGCGGGAACCATAAAGGGTTCCATTTACGACGATGTTAAGGATACCCTTATGGGGTCGGGGATGCCCGAAGCCAAGGCCAAAGAACAAGCTAGTAAAGCTCAGTCTTACCTAGGCCCCAACTTGCCCTCCATCCTAGGGGGAACCGTACTTGGCGCTGCCGCTGCGGGTTCCGGGGTCGAGAGTATGTTGATTAAGGGGGCGGGGGAGCATCTACCAGAAAAGTTAGTCCCCCGGGTAGCTACGGCAATACTGAAAGAGTCCCCGATGGAAGGGGCGCAGGCCGCGCAAGAAAAAGTATCACAGAATCTTGCCCTTCAAAAAGAAGGGTTCGATGTACCCACATTCCAAGGCGTAGCTGGCCGTGCGGCGGGTGACGCTGCGCTTGGGGCATTGGCTGCTGGTACGGTAGGGGCAGTTAGTGGCCCAAAACCCAAAGTCGCCGAGGTCGCTCCAGTAACCGAACCCCCTGCGGTTGAGCCCATCCCCAAGGCCCCGACATACGAAGAACTTACAGCGGCCCGGGAACGGTTGAAACAAGAGCCGAGTTCCAAGGAACGTAATGCAAAGATCGGGGAGTTGACCCGCCAGATACAGACGATGGATGCCGAGCAGTATGCGGACGCGGTGCGCCAAGCTCAGGCGGCTGGTAAAGCTGGACTGCCTGCCAAAGTCTCCGCAGAAACCCTTGGGGGGACTGACCAGCAGCAAGTAGAGATGCGTATGGCAGATACGGGAGAAGCCGCCCCCGTACAAACCGATCTGTTTGGCAACCCCGTGCAGCCTAAAGCCGCACAGCCAGAGGGTCTTGCCGATGTCATTGGAGCAGAGCTACCCCCTACCAGCGAAGTTCTGCGGGACGCCGGGATAGCGCCCACTACTGCGGAACTGGAAGCCGCTGGACAGCAACGCCTCCCTCTGCGCCGCACCTCGGAGGGAGAACCCACCACCGCAACGCCTCCCCCTCCCCCTGCCACTCCCGCCGCCGTAGGCCGTGCCGCTCCCACTCCTGTTCGCGCTGCGCCTGCTGCGCCTGCTGCGCCTGCCGCCCCCTTGCAACCCGGAGCTATAACAGCATCTGAGGTTAAGCAGTTTGGTACGATGTCTAAGGCCAACCGCGCATGGCTTACGGAGAATGTTGAAGGAAAGACTCCTGAACAAGTACGGGCTATGGTGGAAGCCGACCCGACTATATATGCCAGAGTACCGGGGGTTGCTAGGGCGCTTAAAGAAATCATAGCCTCTGCCCCACCAAAGGAGACCGCAAATGTACAACCCCCGGCTACCCCACAACGTCCAACTCAGCCAGTCATTGAGCCCGGAAGAAGTCAGCCAAGCGTGGCAGTACCTAGTCAGCCTGCCCCAGCCCTCGGAGTTCTTCCAGCAGGAGGAGCCCCCATTGCCCAGCAACCTGCGCCACCTGTCGGACGCGGATTGGTTTCTACTGGGCAACCTGCTGAACCGAGAGTTACACCTGAAAAGCCAGCAGCCCCTACATTAGCTCCCGCTGCCCCATCACCCTTCGGAATGTTTGGGGCCTTAGTAAAGCCCGGGGCTGTAGACCTTGCGGAAGAACCCGCTGCTCCAGCTAAACCCGCTGCCCCTACTAGCCCCTTCGATGTTCGTGGCCCCTCGGCATTGGGTGTATCCCTCGCAGGCACTAAAGAAGAAACGCAGGCCCGGATAAGGGAACAGCAAGAAGCGCGTAGGGCCTCGGCGGCAGCTAAAGAAGCAGAAGCCGCGTTGGCAAGGGCCCAGAAAGCGGCGGCGGCAGAGGCTCCGAAGGTTCCAAAGGTAGTAGTACCGAAAGCCGTAGTACCGAAAGCCGTAGTACCGAAAGCTCCGAAAGCTCCGAAAGCTCCGAAAGCAGAAGCACCAAAACCCGTTGCGGTAACACCAGCAGAAACCCCGAAGGCCGCAGAAACCCCGAAGGCCGCAGAAACCCCGAAGGCCGCAGAAACCCCGAAATCTGTAATAACCACGACTCCTCCGAAACAGGAGCCCGTAAAAGTAGAAGCGCCAGTAGCCACACGGACGGAGTTAACTACTGTTGACGCTATATCCGGTAAGAACCTATTGGAAGTGGCAACATGGGCAACTACTAATCTTGCAGATGTGGACTATCGGCTAATTGCTCAACGGGTCGCAGCTACACTGCGGCAACTTCAGGCGGCGGGGTTACAGATTGGTACGCTAACCGTTACAGACCCCGATAAGCGAATAAGGGGCGGCGCACAGGCGGTTACCTCATATACGTTGGACAGAACCGGGGGCCCGTCAAAGGTCAACATCCTGCTAAACCACCCCAACAACGGGGAATCTTCAGGGCTGCATGACGAGGCTATCCTACATGAGCTTATTCATGCGGCCACTATGGGCGCTACTCACATTGGTAATTTAAAGTCAGGAGCAGCAACCAAGATAAGCAAAACAATTAAGGAGTTATACACGGTTTCTAAGGCCGTCATAGCGCATGTAGAAGCTAAGAAGGCGGCAGGGGGGCCTCTCTCTAAGGTTGAAGAGCGGTTGCTATCAAATTACATGCGGGACGCAGATGAGATTCTGGCGTGGACGCTTACCAATCGGGAAATGCAAGCCTACATGGAAACGATCCCGTACAAGGGAACTACGGCATGGAATAAGTTTGTTACGTTGATTCGGGATATGTTGATGCTGCCTGCCAAGGCGGACACAGCCCTCAGTGAAATTCTGCGTATCGGTGGGGAGCTTACGGACTTGAGCGCCGCTGACTTGGCGGAGACTACAAAAGCCACGGGCAGGCAGTTCCTTATATCACCAACTATGACGCAGCTAGTCAACGGGGCGGGGCCTGTTGATGCAGTGCAGCAAAACGCATTGCGTAGGCTGATTGCCGGGGTGCAGTCTAGCCCCGATGTGGACTACACCACCAAGGTTCGTACCCAAGTTGCAGACATCGCGGCCACCATTGAGCAGCGGTTGCGTCAACAGTTCGATGGCAAAGTCCGGGATGCGCTAGGCAACCTCAACCCAATGGGGCTATATCGGCAGGCACAGGATTATTCCAAGATGCTGCTGACGTACTTTCAACAGGGTGCGCTAGTTAAAGACCCCGTGCTTGGCTTGTGGAAAGTAACTTCCGATCCCAATCTGCGCCCACCAGCGGAAATCTATTCCAAAATTGAGGCATGGGGCAAAGCCAACGGGCTGTCCATGGAGCAGGCCACAGCGGCAGCTAGCCGCATACTGGAAGGTGTGCGCCTTGATGGACTGCGCAAGGCTAACGCTACCCAAGGTACTAATGTTCCCATCCACAAGATAGATAAGACTTCCAACCTGACTGCGGATCAGCAGATAAACGAAGCTCTTGCAAACTACGCCGCCAACCCTGAGCTAAAAGAAATTAGCCGGATCATGGACGCTGCCCGGATAGCCCTCGTGGATCACATGGTCTCCGTTGGTCGGCTGTCCGTTGACCAAGGCGATGACTGGAAAGATATCGTTGGGTATGTACCGTTTGACCGACTGGAAGACTTTGCAACCAAGTTTGCCAAGGTGAAGCGGGTCAGCGGCAAGGGGATTGCACAAGTTGGCAAGCTGCCGGAACTCATCGGGTCGCTAGACCGCCCTGTAGGAAACGTCTTTGACAACTACATAAACACTCTGGGGTGGATGGTCGGGCAGATTACCAAGACAGACGCTACGGTTACTACTCTGCGTAACCTAGAGAAGCTGGGGTTTGCTACCCATCTGGGGCTGAGTCAGCAAAGCAAGAACAACGTAGTAGGGATGTATGTAAAAGGGGTTATGAATTACTGGGAACTGCCTAGTAAGTATGACCTGCTGGCATTCAAAGACCTGAACGCACCGAAAGCTAACTGGCTATTACATCTAGGCGCGTTCTCCAACGTCCTGCGAACCGCAATAACTGCGCTGCCTCCTTTTGCCTTAAAGCAGGTGACGGATGACGTTCAACGGGCGATCATGACTTCGGGGGTTAAGAACCCCGGGGCGCTGCTGCGCATGGCGCTGACCAACTTCCCCAAGCTGGTGATTGCAGAGCTACGCGGTATCGAACACCCGATGGCTAAGGAGTTTGGCGCTTTGGGCTTGAGCGGAGAGTATGACTTCCAAACAGGCAGGCCAGCGGCATCGTTGCTCAAGGACATTGGGTACAAACCGCGTGGCAAGTTTGAAGGCTTGATGCACAAGCTGGAAGGCATTACCCGGGCTTCTGATCTGGCGGTGCGTAAGGCAATCTACGACCAGACCATGAAAGAGAACAACGACGATGCGTTGCTGGCGCAGACTAGGGCCAGAGAGTTCATCAACTTCCGCCGCCGGGGGGCTAGCGAGTTCGTAGGGGCGATGGTCACCACCATACCGTTCTTTAACGCTTATGTACAAGGTATGGATGTGCTGTACCGTGCGGCATCGGGCATAGACTCCAGCGCCTCAGTAAGCCGCGCCCAAGCCCGTAAGTTGTTCTGGAGCCGAGCCGCTACCGTGACCATGCTATCTTCGCTGTATGCCTTGGGCAAGGACGATGATGATAAGGACTACAAGGAGATGGACTTGCGTACCCGAGACAACAATTGGGTGCTTCCGGGCGCAGGGAAGATATCTGTACCCGGGGAGATTGGGGCCTTCTTCAAGGTAATCCCGGAGCGGGTTGTGGAGTACATGCGCCGACAGGGAACCCCTGAAGAGCAGCAAGCGTTTGAAGCGGTACGCACCGCCCTGAGTTATATGTACGAGCAGTATGTCGGGCGGGTCACCCCCATCCCGCAGGCCGTTAAGCCTCTGATTGAAGCGTGGGGGAATAAATCCTTCCTGACCAACCGCCCCCTTGAAGGCTTCCACCAACGGCAGATGGCCCCCAGCCAGCGAGTTACAGAGGCAACGTCCGAAATGGCAAAGGCTATCGCCAACTTTAGCCGGGATACGGTAGGCGTCGAGGTCTCCCCAATAATGATAGATAACGCCCTGCGAGGGTACTTCGGCTCTACCGCTGCCTTGACAACGGCGCTTACGGATAGTTTGATGAACCCAACGCGGGTAGACCGCCCCCTGCAAAAGTGGGCGTTGCTTAGTAACTACCTGTATGACCCTGTAGGTACTCGCCGGATGACTGAGTTCTACGAGGAGCGCGAGAAAATGGGGCAGGCAAACGCCACGTTAAACGATCTGCTCAAGACTGATCCGACTCGGGCAGAGAAATACATGGCCGACCACATAGATGATCTGGTGTTTGAGAAGGCTATCAACTCAACCCTAGAACAGCTACAGCGTACTCGGGCGTACCGCACTTTCCTCAACAGCCCAGCGGGGGCAGCGGAAATGTCCAAGGATGCAAGGGAGAAGGAAACCGCCGATATTAAAAAGATGGAAGTAGAGTTAGTCGGGTGGGTGCGGGAAGCCCAAGCCAGCTACCGTAAGGAATCTAAACTTGCTCCTCCATACTAAGCCAGCCGCCACACCCGGGCTCCGTAGTAGCCAAATTCCACCCGGGGGTGTACCGCTAAAGATATACGAAAGTGCTTCTCGGCGGGGATCAGTAGCCGCTTTATTTCAGCCGAAGTGGCAGTGGTCTTTAGAAAGAACGAATACCCCGGGAGAAGTTCCTCCCACGGGATGTAGTACGGAACCCCGTATAGATTGAGGTATCGTAGTTCGTCAGATAGGGGAAGCAGGAACATCAATAGCTGTAAATACTAACTTATCTATCCCAACCGCCTCCCCGTTTATGCAGTAGCAACGGATGCCCATAGACTCAAAGCCACCCACCGCTCCTGCGCCAATACGCTTGGTTACGGACACGCCCCGGTTCTTCAGTATCCCCGCTGCGGTGAGCCCCTTGATAGCGTGTTGGAAGTCCACCTGCCGGGTCACGAAGTAGTCCCGCATGGCAGCGGAGGGAATCCATAGCTCGTGGGTATCGGGCTCGTAGCGCAATCGCAGGGGGCCCCGGGGCTCCCGAATAGGAGCCTGCGGCGCACCATCTACCTTTGTCCCGTTGATAACAAGGGCGTTATTAAGGTTCTCGTTTATGTAGGTAGTCAGCGTTTCCTGTGCAGCCAAGTCAGTATCGGAAGCGGGACGAATGACATCTGTGCGAATAGCGTTGATAACGGTCAGGGCATACTGATACACCCGGGATATGTCGATGGAGATTATTCCTAGCTTACGGGCTATGCTAGCCGCAGTAAATGCGCAAGCCATGACAATTGAATAGAACCGATCCGACTGATCCAGATTCAAATCCTTATCTATCTTCAGCTTTATTTTATTAAGCTGGTCAGTAACCTTCTCCCGGTTCTTCAATACATACTGGATAAATACAGGGCCTGCCAATCCGTAGTTATCCGCCAACGCCCCGAATACGGCATCCGACTCCTGCTTGGTTACATTTGCAGGGCGAAGGATTCGCAGTTCAATCAAGCGCCGTAGCTCCCCATCGGAAGTACTCTTGAGGCGACTCAGCTTGTCATACAGCGAGGAGTTGCTGGACATAATCACAAAGGTCATCCAAGATGTGACGTTGACCCGTAGCTTATTGGTTTGCGACTCCATGCGGTGCTTGCCCCGACCTTGCGGAATATCGTAGATTAGTTCTGATAGTTCCTCGTCAGCAAGGTTGGTAACCTCATCCATCGTTGCCGCCATGCTATTGAGCATCCCTACCCATTGCATCTTGGACTGCGTAGTGTCCGACTTCTTCATGAGCAGATTGCTTGGATGCCCGAAGATGGAGTTGATAACCATCTGTGCAGTAGTTTTCCCCGTACCTGACTTGTTGGACATCAGGTTAATAGCTGCACCACGCACCTCCATGCCCCCGATCAGGCGTAAGAGGGGAGCGCCAAACCCAAAGAACAGCGCCAGCGCATGAGCTTCCATGCCGGGGCGGTCATAAAAGTTAGCGATCTTTGACCAGTTCTCCAGTGATCCTTTTGCAATCAGCATGGGGGCTACGAGCCTAGTGCCGCTGGCTGCGGGAGCAAGGCGGATTTCCTTCGCCGTGTACTCCAGTTCGCCTACAACAAACCCCGAGTCATCGGGCGTCCAGCCCATCTGATTGCGAGTGCGGTCTGCGGCAAACATCTTCTGCAAGCTGCGGGTTGAGGAAGCCATGTACGCCATGATTTTGTCCAGTTCATTGTTAATTGCAATCACCCCATGCTTGAGAAGCTTGTCCCGCATCTTCTCTTTGGTAAGCAAGCTTGTAATGGGGACTACAAACCTACGGATGCCATCGTGGGGGGTATGCAGATTCACGCCCACTACCTCCCCGTCACCATCCCCGTTCTCATCAGAGTCGTAGAACCTTGACGTTAGATATAAGTCGTACTTGTAAATCTCAAGCTCAACCGGATCACCATCCTTGTCCTTAGTCTTTAGGTACACGCCGCCGTGCAGGCCCCGGAAGTAAGGAAACGGGTAAACCGGGATAGCAACCTGAACGGTGGCTGGAGCAACGAGGTCGGTGTTATCGGGCTCCAGTTGCTGCTCAACCACATAGGCATCGTCAACGATATGAGCCGCTTCAACCTTACGCCCGAGGGCAATGGGGCTGGTGCATTTCTGTTGGCATCCGGTGCAGGCGGCGCGGTAGTTAGCCCGATACCACTCACAGGTCATCGGCCCTTGCGTAGCCTCGGCCTTACGGATGGTGTTGTCCACCGAATACCCGGAGTGCGCTCGGGATAGGGTATGGATGGCAGTCTCGCCATCGGTGCAGCGCCAAGCAATCGACAGCGCCGCTCTCCACAACGGTTCCTCCAGTGAGGCTGCGTTCTGCACGGCATGAGCAATCTGGGCGCATCCTGTACCCCGTAGGCTTCGGCGCACGATCCGGGTGAACTCAGATGCAGGGTACTCTCCGCCAGCTAACGCCTTGGTCATTGCGTCCATGCCGTAGGCCCGGGCAGCACTCAGGTCTACTTCGGCTGGCACGGGTAGCAGAGCCTTGATGGTCTCTATCGCAGACACAACCCCTTTGACGATTAGCTGCACTGGCAGGGGCGGGTTCGCCTTGTGGTTCTCGGTGTCCAGCATTCGCAATATACGGGCGGCGTCTGCGGTTACCGTCAGGTCGATCAACAGCTTCTGTGCAACACATAACTGCTTGAACTCCCGGGCCAGCGGTCTCCATGTCTCTAGGTCTAACTCTGCGTTAATCGGCCAGTATGCGTGTACCCCGCGCCCCGAGTTCACTACGAAGGGTTCAGGCAGCTTGGTGGTGGTCAGGAATTCTCGCAAGGCAACCAACGCCAGCGCCCTATCAGCATAGGGTTTACCCTCCCCGCAGTCGAGGTCTACGAAGAATGAACGAAGGGCTTTGGCGTTCTCAGCCTTGCGCCCCTGCTCCGTATCCCGAAAAGTTGCAAGTGCAAAGAACGCATCTGCATGTTGGGCAAGTAACTGCTTGCCTCTAGTTTCCAGACCCTCAATGGTGTCGTGGAAAGTTGTAATTATCTTGCCCTTTTTGATCCCTACAACGCAGTAGGAACCAGCCGAAGGCAGCACGGCTGTATAAAAGGAAGTGGTCACGAATCCTCACGGTCTGGGATTACGGAAAAAAGGTGGGGCGGCAGTCCGTGGGCTGCGGCGTCGAGGAGGGATCAACTCCCCCAAGCCCCGGGTCGGAACTATATCCGATCTTTGAGGTACTGGGCTAACAAACTTTCTAGCCTCTCTTTGTGTACCTTAGAGGGTCGAAACTGCCCTGTAAACCACGAGTACACAGTCTGCCTCGACACCTCCATAGCAGCAGCAACTTCCGCTACCGGGATGTCCTTGTTGAGGCAAAACTTTCCTAGCTGTACGCCGACCAACGTCTTATCCCCCGCCTGAATGGCTTTGGCAGACTTGAAGGAGTACCCGCGAGAATCACTCATCGTCCGATCCCCACTCATCAAGCAGCGCACCTACATCCTTGGTAGTCGTTACAGGGGGATCAACCTTCTTGGTAGCCCGTTTAGTCGGGGCTGGGGCCTCTTCCTCCTCCGCAGCTTCTGGCGGCTTCACAGGCGCTCTGGTGGCCTTGGCGGGGGCTTCCAATGCAGGCTTTGCAAACGATGCCGGGAGTGCTGGCAGTTCCTTCTGAACCATCTTAAATTCGATGGCTTGCGTAGAGTCATCCGAGCCGCCTTGTGTGCGGGAAACGGCCAACTCATCCCGGGTCAACGGGCGCACAGCACGGAACTTCAACACGGGCACAGCCTCGGTGGTATCGAACCTTGCTTCGGTCACGATGCCCGACATAGGAACCCCATGCCCAGCGAGGAACTTGGCATACGCTTGCAGGGGCATCTTGTCACCCTCTGCCTTACCGAACAGCGACTTAGCGGGAAGCTGCAAGCGGAACACGTTGCCGCCGATATCGCCTTCCAACACCACAGCAAACCGCTGGCTATAGCGGCAAGCACGGGACTCCCCCTGCCCTGATCCAGCGATGTTCTGGGCGCAAGTTGCGCAGGAATTACTCTGCGGAGTTTTGATGGCGCTGTCCGGGGTCTTGCCGTCCGCAGAGAAACACGCGGGGCTAGTGGACTGCCCTTCTTCGTAGCTGCCTTCGTAGTAGGTACGCGCCACAGCCGGGGCTGCGTTGACGAACACAAGGTTCATCGCACGGTCTTCGTTCTTGGCAATCTCTTCGCCGCCAACGATCATGCGCCACACACCTCCCTTGATGGAGATGGTCTTGCCCCCGGAGCTACCTGCAAGGCGTTTTGTAAACTCGTCAGTGTCCCCACGAAGGTAGTCGGGAAGCTGCGCACCGGATTTGAAAAGAGTGAGTTCAGTCATGTAAATTGATCTAATGGTTAGATAGGATGGAATAGAGGGTTGGGTAAAGCGTTACTTTGCGGTTGACCTCCGTACAGATATGGAATACTTGGAATCGACGTTGATGCCCTTGGGCAGCAAGTCGGGGTTTTCTTTCAGGAACTGCTTCATGTTGGTCTGATGCACCCTCTGCTCCAGCAGTTCAACAGCGTCATGCTCCTTGATGAAGGCGTACATAGAGCCCCAATCGTTCGTCCAGTAGCGGGTCTTCACTGTGCGGCTAAAAGTGCCGTGCGAAGTCTTGCCGCCGTCTTGTCCTGTGGACTTGCAGATGGTCAGTAGCTCAGTCTCAACCAACTCCATCTGTGCCTTGATGTCGTTGATCTTCTCTTCCATCTCTCGCGTGAGTGCATCTCTAGCATCGCGCATCTTGATGTAGACACGGACTAGCTTGTCCGCATCGTACCTGCGTTCTTCGGTCATGTTTGCTTCCTTTGGTTGGGAATCTTTATTATACACAGTTAATTTCCATTGTCAAGCAATCTCCTGTTGGTACAAGTCAACGAGCCCTTGGTGCAAGTCTATCTTCCCGTCCAACATGGCGTACATGCGGCGCTCTACCGGACTGCCCTGCAAGCGGACAACGGTGACGCTATTCTTCTGCCCCGCTCGGTGTGCGCGTGAGTTGCCTTGGATGTACAACTCTGCGGAAGAAACGGGCCCCCACCATACAACGGTGTCGGCCTTCGTCAATGTGATGCCATGTGCGGCAGCTTGCGGGATGAGCAGAATCACCTTCGGAGAAACCTCTGTCTGGAACCGCTTGATGGAGTCAGAACGCTGGCTGGCAGACACGCTCCCGCTGATGGACTCCGAAGTAATTCCCGCCTTGGCAAGCGCCTGCTCCAGCATCATCAACGCATGGCGAAACGGGACGAACACGATGACCTTGTGATCGGTCTGCGCAATGACATCCAGTAGTTCGTTGACGCGGTTGGACACATCGAACTCAACGACTTCCCGCTCTGTGGTGTACGCGACTCCCTGTGCAATCTGAAGCAGCTTATTGAGTAGCCCTGCTGCGTTGACTGCCGTAATTTCTGAGCCAGCGGCTAGCGCCATCATGGACTTCTTGATTACGTCATAGTAATGCTGCTGCTGTTTGGTCAGCGGTACTTCCCGAGTGGTGTACAGCATCTCTGGTAGGTCAAGGCACTCCTCCTTCGTGAACCTGATGGCGGGTTGCAGCACATTGAACACGGTGTCTCGCGCAGTGCGCTTCGGAGCCCACTTGAACTGCGATATCTTGTACATGACCTGATCCCGAAAGGCCCCCGCGAATCTTGGCACAGAGGCAGGGTTCACCAGCTTGGCTAGCCCATACGCATCAACGGGGGACTGCGAGGCTGGTGTCCCTGTCATGAGCCATAGGCGGGTGTTGGCCTTGACCAGAGTGTTGAGCGCCTTCCATCGGTCTGTGCTTGTGGACTTGATTGCGGTTGCCTCGTCCACGATGATGAGGTCGAACCCGGCTAAAGAAAGCTCTTCGCGTACTACCTTAACTCCGTCGAAGTTGATGATGACGAACTCGTAGTCCCCGTTGACGATCCGTATTCGCTTGTGGCGATCCCCCGTTGCAATAGCCACCGTGCGGTGCATGACCGTCTTGAACAAGTCTGAGCGCCATGCGGTGTCCATGATTGACACAGGGCACACGATGAGTACGCGCTTGATTTCGCCTTGGCGCATGAGGTAGTCTGCCGCCCATGCCGCCGCGCTTGTCTTGCCTGTCCCTGCCTCGGATAGCACCAAGCAGCGGGGGTGTGTAACCAAGAAGGCTGCGGTTGTCCGCTGATGGTCGAAGGGCGTGTAGACCCCGGGCCACTTGTACCTTGCCGTGATGGGCTGGGGCACATCCTTGATCTGCAAATTGCGTAGCAGCTTGGTCTCTTGGTAGCCCCAGTTGACTAGGACTTGTGCCATGTCTCCTTTACGGGCAAGCACCTTGCTCTTCGGTATCAAGGCAGTGATCTGGTCTGCCTTTCGCGTCACGAACTGCAACGCTTTGTTGTCAATTATTTGCACGGATTTTTCTTTCAAAAACGAGAAAAGCACGGTAGGGTTAACTACCGTGCAAGAACTAACAATGACAACCAAGTGCCCCGGGGTGGCATACCCCAAGGCAACACCATCCTACATCACTTTTTCGATTCGCGCTTACTTATTTGCGACTTCATTGCCCCCGTTTTGGTGCGGGAGAAGCTGCGGTTAGCCCCCTCAGTAGCAGCCTGTAGGTTGCCGAGCCCGGACTTCCCTCCCTTGGACAACGCCTTCTTGTGGTCTACATCCATCGTGTCGGGTAGTGTACCGTTGGCCTTCTCGTAGGCCCGTCTGGCCTTGTGGCGTTCAGACTGCGCGGCGAGTTGTGCGGGTGTGCCTTGGTAGTTGCGATACTCCTCGGCGTAATTGCGTGGCTTTGCCATACAAGCTCCTATCTATGTTCACATGCCTCTTTGGTCAGAGGGCAAAAGTTACACAAGCCGCTGGGTTTAGCGTTCCACACGCCTAGCTCTACGGCATCCTCAATCATGCTGGCGTGTCCCGCCCACTTGGAGAAAATCTCCGGTAGCTGGGCACGGTTGTACTCAGCCTTCACAATGTCGTTGGCAACGACAAATATCAGCAGCCCCTTAACCTTGTCGATCTTGGGGTAGTTCGACATGACCATCGCTGCCATAAGCTCAAGCTGATCGGTGTCTGCAAAGCGGCTCGACTTGCCTGTTTTGTAATCACCTACCCGGGCTACACCGTGGTCATGGTTAAGCGCAAGGTAGTCGGGCACTCCCCGGAACCACACATCCTTGGCGAAGAACTCGCAAGGGGAGAAGTCCCGCCTGATGCCTAGCTTTAGTTCACACTTAATCTCCCCGGCAACCTTGGATAGCGGCTCCACGAACCGCTGGTACTGCCGGAGGTTTTCAGGCAGGGGGATGCCGTTCTGTATGTAATGCTCAAACGCCTTATGCACCCGCTCCCCATACAGGATTGCTTCGGTGGCTTGCGACTTGTATTTCTTGAGGATGCGCACCTCATGGTAGCGGCGTTGGCATCCCAAATAATCCTTGATCGAACTGTATGAATGTGCTAGTGCCATAGGAGATGTATAGGAGTTTGTATCCCCGAGTCTATCAGTTAACAGTCTCCATAAGAAGCCCCCATACCAGATTCACAGGCAAGTGGCAACCCCTGCGCCCACTTGGGTCTCCAAGACATGCAAGCCTCAACAAACGCCCGGGCCTCATTAGCCTCGGCTTTCTTGGCAATAATCGCCACGGAGTCATGCACGGTAAGGACAACCTTGTACCGCTTGGCTATCCGCAGCATCTGCTCCCCCACCACTATCCTAGCTACAGCCTGCGTGAAGTTCTCTACTGCCTTGCCGCCGTATACATGGACGGGCAACCCCTTGGACTGGTACACCCATTGCTGCTTCTCTTCCTGTGGAGTTCTATGTATGATCCGCCTGAGTTCTGGGTACTGGATGAACAGTCCATTGGGTAACGACAGGCCCTTCCCCGGAACCGCCCGTATGAGTCCGGGCACATCTACGGGCATACCTACGCCCAAGGCTAAGGATCGTAGGGACGCCTCGGCCTTCTTCCAAAGCTGCGGAATCCGAAAATAGGTAGCCCGGTAGGTGTCGATGATGCGCTTGGCCTCGACATCGGTAACCTCCACCCCCGCCTGAGTCTTGAGGAAGAGCTTCAACTTGGCGTGGCCGACCCCATACCCTGCACCGAGGATCACAACCTTGCCTACCTGTCGTTGTATATTGTCTACCTGTGCCATAGGTATGTTGTAGATGCGGGTTGCCATCAACTTGTACACATCCTCCTTACGCTCAAACGCCGCAAGCAAGTCATCCTGCCCAGCCATCCATGCAAGGGTTCGCGCTTCGATCTGCGCGGAATCGCAGTCGATAACCACATATCCCTCGGGGGCCATGATGGCCCGTTTGATCTTGCCTGCGTTGGGGTTCTTAGGGTTCGATGTAAGGTTCTGCAAGTTAACGGCGTCTTGCCCCGACCACCGCCCTGAGTGGGCTCCGTAATACCGTAGGGGTATGGGGAACGCGCCACGGTACGACATCTCAATGAACCGCTGCGTCCGGGTCTCCTCAATCGTAGTCTTATTGCCCAGCCTTGCAGCCATAAGCCCTTGGATACGATCATCATCGTGGCTCTCCAGCGCCTTGAACCCCTCGTCAGTCTTGGCGAAGGCATACGCCTCCTTGCCCGTAGTAAGGCTAATCTTCATCGGCGGCTCGACATGAAACCTACGCAGCAAGTCCGCAAACTTATCGTTGGACATGAGCAGCTTCTTGATACCCTCAACCCCCTCGGTAAACACCGCATGAACAAAGTCCGGGTCAGCATCGGCCAGCATCATATCCCGCACATCATCCAGCAACGTAGCCTTGCGTTCCTTCACCCCCGCAAGGTGAACCTCAAGCTGGGCACGATCTAATATTAGAACGGGTTCGATGAACATACGCAGGGTCAGGTCGATTAGCTCTAGCTCCTGCCGGGGGAACCCCATACCCATATACAGATCGAACAGCGTCTTGGTAAGCTCGACATCGTTCTTGCAATACTCGCCGTACTTGGCTAGCGCCTCGGGTGTGAAGTCCGCATAGCGTTTGTTGATAGCCGCCACCACCTCGTCCCCCTTGACCCCCACCCCATGACGCTTGGCTTGCGCGTCGAGGCTATGTGACCTATCGTGAGGAAACAGGGCGCGAGACATACCCAGCGTGTCGAGCCAGCCCTTCGGGTTTACGTTGTAGTGCCAGCTAAGTACCGCACCGTCGAAGGCTGTGTTCTGGCAGAGGATGAACGTGTCTGTCCAGTCTACCGATGCCAAGTAATCCTTCACCTCGGGCTGTGGATACCAGATTGTCGGGCCCGTACCTAGCTTGATGCCCATGCCGATCACTTCAAACTGCGGGTCTTTTACATACGCTTCAGTAGTTAGCTTGGAGAACCCTATCTCCCGGCTATAGAACGATTCTAGGTCTAGGGTTACTATCATTTACTGATGATGTAGGCGAGAGTTTCAGGGAGGGAGGCTAGGCCAGCTTCGTTAATCAGCAGGGCTGTCCCCCCTGCGGAAGCAATGGCATCTAACTCCCTGTCCTGCAACGCGGTGGTCTTGCCGTTACCCGCCTTGCATTCAATGGCGAGGAAGAATCCCTTGATGCAGCAGATGATGTCCGGTATCCCAACGCGCCCATACCCATTAGACGCTGGGGAGAAATGGTATACCTTGTGAGCGTCCAGTATCTTCTTAACGGCAGCTTTAACTTTTGCTTCGGGTGTCATTGAAGTCCTTGGTGTAATAGGTGAGGGGGAAATGTAGATTCTGCGCCCCCTCAAGCCGCAGTGGGAGGGATAACGGGGGGTATTCGTGCAAGGCTAGGGCCCCCAGTTATCGGCAACTTATGTTCGCATCTACAAGGCTTGCATAGGTCACCCAGTATGTATCCCTAGCCCTTGTTTGTGTCTTTCCGTATCAGCGCACGGTACGCCTCAATCGCATCCTTTCGCTCACATTGCAACTGCTGGATCAGGTCATGCTGCATCTGCAACTGTAGGTAGGCTTCATGGGCGAAGTTCGCCAATGTCTGCGCGTTCCACGCCGCAAAGTTAGGGGGGCTACTCATAGGAACTTTTATGTAGTGTAGTCAGTTGAGTCTTTGCCTTGCTCAGGGCGCTTGCTTCTATCTGTCGTACTCTCTCTTTGGTGAGGTCAATCTTATCGCCAATCTCATCTAAGGTATGTTCTTCGATTCCACCAAGACCGAACCGAAGCCTTAACACGCTCTGTCTACGAGGGGAAATTGTCTCCAGCGCAGCCTCAACCTGAGCCACCAACTCCTTACGAAAGACAATATCCTCCAGAGACAACGTGGTGTCTACTCCACCTACCGTACCCATGCCAAGCCCCAACGCAGCCCGTACCCCATGCGCGTCAATGGCTACGCAGGTTGTGTTGCGCTTTAGCTCAAGGGTAAGTTGCTCCTCTGTCCACAGATCAGTAGGCGATAGGCAAAGCTCTTCCATTAGCTGTGTGGCTGTTGGAGTGAATGACCCGCGCCTTCCTATTGGGGGTTCCTTCAAGGCTACTAGCGCCCGTAACCCTCTAAAGCTGAACCCCGTCCCCCGGCAGAACGCCGCAAGGCTTTTGTACCCCGCCTTCTCTATGGCACTCATGATAAGGTTGTTGCTGACGCTAACCTTGACGCGGTACTCGTTCATAGCAGTGCATCCCCAACACGCTTCCTCATGGCTTCCCTATGCATCTTCTCCAGCAGCTTTGGGTCGGCGCGTTGGAAGGGGTCGGTGAAGTCGAGTAGCTTCTTTACTTTCCTCCGTACCCGCTTTGGTTTGGTAGGAGTCACGGGTTCTTGCATGGTTCTGTTCCTTTTGTTTGTTGATTGCTTCGTTGATCCTTGCCCGTAGCCACTTGCTACCACCCAACCGCAGGAACATGATGTGCTGCTCCTCGGTCAGTCTGGCGCTCATGTCGGGGGCAATGTATCGTGGGCGTCCACCTGTCAAATCACTTTTTGGGCGCATCACGGGCTTTTATCATTGCGTCTGCCATGAGATACGCATAGCCAGCAATAATGTGCATGACATCAGCGTCATCCTTGGGGTTGCTATTGGTGCTACTTATGAATTCTTGCATAGCTGCTGTTGCAAAGTAATCCCGCAGGGTTATCTCAGATATGGGTGGGTTCATTTGCTTCTCTTTTCTCGTAGTCTGCGAGGTACTGCGCACCCTTCATGGTCAGCGTCCACACTAGGCACTTTGCTCCTGATGGGGCGAACCGCTTCAACTTGTTACCGTCCGCATCACGCAGAACCGAGACCAGCCCAACATCACGGCAGTCCCCTCGCCGTTTGCCTATACTGTTTTGTTGCAGGCGTGTTATGGCTGAAAGTTCGTAGTCTGTGCAGGGGCCGTAGACGCGCAGCGCACGTAACGCTGTAATGCAATGTTTGGTTGCATTGAACTTCGCCATGTCCGCTGCGGCATAGGAAGTTTCTGGGTCACCAGCCCGTACAGCCGGGGCGGGGAACGTCAATTCAATCTCTCGGATCATTTCGTTTCTCCTTTAATGCCGTGTGCCTCTTCTACCAGCCGGACGTACCGGGTCATCCACTCGCCCCAGCGGCGCTTGATTTCTGCGTCAGGAATTGGCGTTAGCTGTTGCCAGTCTGTCTTTGCCAGCGCGTGGTTCAGCCGCCTGTCCAACTCGTCAAAGGCTTCGTCTTCAGTCATGTGTTCTTCTCCTCAATACCGTAGAACCAATTATCATCAGCGGCCCACTTGCGCGTGCCGTCCACAGTCCACAATGTTTTCGCTGCTTGGAAGTCTGGGAACTTTGTCTCGGCAGGTATGAGACTTTGGTCGTACCACAAGCAGCGATTATTTGGCTGCGTGGCAAACTGCCCGTTGTCTAGCTTGATAAAGTTAAAACTCTTATGCTCCTCGGCTTGCTCGGTAAACCCAGTATCAATATCCAATCCATCGGCGCAGAAGTCCACCGTGAACAGGTACTTGCCAAAATGCCATCGCTTGTCTTTACCCAAGAACTTTACACCAAGGTTGCGTAGACCAATCTTTTCTATGATGGTAAACCTGTAGCCCATGCAGTCCCACAATTGCAACGTGTCAACGGGTAGGTTGCCAGCTTTTTCGTGCCACACATATGCATGGATGGGCAGCTTATCGTACAGCGCACCGTAAGCTGGCAGCAGCGACTCAATCCTAAACACTTGCCCACGCAATGCTTTGAGGCTTACCCAGATGGCAGGTTCTAACTCGCCGTGACCCTTTTCGTCGTTGTATAGAAACTCACGCTTCACAAAACATTTAATCGGCGGCAGCGATGCCACTATGTAACTCATGTGTTCTTCTCCTTCAGCTTGTCCTGAATCTGATCCATCAGCTTGCGGGTATACCCCTTTACAGGCGTGTCACCCCATGATCCTACGATTTCTTTAATCTCATCGTCGGTTAGGTTGACCCATTCACGCTGCGCCATTTTGTTGACCGCCTTGTCTACGCTGGTCTTCATCTGGTGCTGTGCGCCATCAACGAACCCTCGTTCATAGTCTGGCCCTTGGTCAAGTTTCGGTGGCGTCCCCGGTGGGTTCAGGCGGTCAAATATCTTCTTGCCCCGTTCAAAGAATTCTTTGTCTTTCCCGGTGCTGTTGTCTTTCATCTCAACCCCCAAAAGTAACCCGACAAAAAGCCAATGGCGAACACCAGCGCAAACACGCCGACGATAGCCAGCCCTGTGCGTACAACGCCAACCATTGTGTCGGTGTAGGAGTGTTCAAACCCCATTGGGAAAGAGTCCTTCTTCAGGTACTTGTAGTCCCAATCACTCATGATTTCCTCCTTGAAATGTCTGTTAGTTCTGCCATCCATCTATCGAACAACGCTTGGGTCATCATCTGGGAATGCGCCCCGTCCCAATGCTCGGTGAAAGCGTTACCAAAACTCTTAGGGGTTCCGTCCTCCCAATCGTTGAGCATCTGCTCTTCCTCATCCATTTCGTCAGTCATGTTCGCCCCTGCTTTGTATGGTTAGATGATCCATCGCCCCGGGTCTTACCGGGGTAGCCCAATCGGTCTTGTAGGTCTGCCCATCCGTGATGTGGTTGAATGTCAGCGGCGGAGCCTCGCCTTCCCGCTTTGGGCGTGGCTCAAACTTGCCCCGGAACATCGCCAGCATGGACTTCTGACTCAGTTTTATCTCGCTCATGTAAGTCTCTCCACAGGGGTAGCCAGTAGCCACTTGTCGCCAAGGAACCGCACGGACTTTATCCATTGGCGCATGTTATGCCTGTTAGTGTGCCTCGGAGAGAGGGGATTGCTAAAGTGCTTGCGCACCCGGGTCAGCATATGGATGTTCATGCCAGCCACCCACGCAGCGTAGCTTTTACCTTCTGCACAAGCGTCAATGGAGTCGGCGCTACTTCTACACGCAGCGGGGGGTGACTCCACAATGTAGCGCGTACCGGAACCGCCAAGCTAGCAAGACCCATCGTCATACTCTTCTGCACAAACCGAACATAGGTCGTATTGGTGTTGAGTTGTAGAGCAATCTCTTTGTAGTCCAGCGTCCCTAACCGCGTCAGCTTGCGAATCTTGGCTGCGATGGAGCGGGAATGTGGGCGCTTCTTCGGCTTGCGATTGACTACCGGAGTCAGGGCTTGTTTGGTGAGGGCTTTGGTTGCCTTGAGTGCCTTGGTCATTTCAGTCATGTCATAGTTCTTTCTAATATTAG